>Ga0247843_1000093_pt1 | contig 192789 bp, 173 predicted proteins | sample LaCruzMarch2017__FD_192420 | JGI IMG/M metagenome (GOLD analysis project Ga0247843, IMG submission 192420) | Freshwater microbial communities from meromictic Lake La Cruz, Castile-La Mancha, Spain - LaCruzMarch2017_8m | ecosystem: Environmental > Aquatic > Freshwater > Lake | place: Spain... | reverse complement strand
TCAACCAATCGAAGGAAACTTCCGAACCCACATCAACACCTCAAGCTGCCTGAGGATAACTTGAAATTAACTCACTGCTCCTCGGCAACACTTTTTATTAGGGAACTACGGCGGCCATTCCCTTCACGCAATATTTACTTTCAATTTTTTAGCCATTTTCGTAATTTAAGTAAGTAGAACGTCGTCATTCATTTCCATCTCTCCATAAAAATTGTTGATTCGAAAATATTTATGGAATGGATTTTAACACTCCATTGTTTACGACGTATCAGCGCAAGGATAAAAGTGGTTTTAGATCAGGCAAGCCTATTTATTTCCAAAATGGAAAAATTTTTAAAGAAAAGCCAAAAGAGGGTGCTTACGCCGAGCTCAAGCATGGTGTTTCCAATCATTCGGGAATGGTTCAAATTGGTCCTAGAACTGGACTTTCACTGACAAGTGGAGACTATGGAACCTTGGCCAACGCAGCCGGACCTGACACCGGACTTTGGACAAAAAATACTTGGAATCCAAGTGGAGAAAAATTTGGAAATGAACAATTCAAATGGTTTCAGCTGTGGGGTACTGAGGCAGCTGACCCCTCAAGAGTTCCAGATGCACCTCGAGCGGCTTCCAACGTTGAAGGGCTCATGAAGAACATTGGCAAGCATGTATCAGTACAGGTACCGGTGCAGAATGCCGAAAACGCATCCGTACGGAATTTTAATTTGTTTAGCGATCCAGATTCCGGAGAACTCGTTGGAAAATTTATTGAAGAGGAAGGTGCTGTAGCAAAACATGATGCAAGCAAATAACTGCATTTTAGTTTAACGTTTGTTCCAAAAATGCATCGGAACTTTGGCCGCAGGCAAGGCTTCATCAACTGTGGGTACCTCTACGGGAGCGGGTTTTCCTGCAAAAAGTGGGATTGTGATTTGCCCCTTAGTCTCAAGATACTTAAGCAGTTTCACGTCTTCTGGTCCGGGCCGGTAGGTGAGCGTGCCTTTAACTTTGTAATTTCTCTTAAAGGCATTGATGGATTCAAAAATATTAGTAGGTGTTAAAATTAAATTTTTGCCCATCGGCGCGACAAAAGCCTTTTCCTCGTCGCTCACTGGATTTTTACGCATTTGTTTTAAAGTTCGACCGGGAAACAAAATGTTCATAAAGGCATCGATGGCAAAATTTCCACAATTGTAGCCAAGAGTCCAGCGATCGTTTTTGGTCTTTGCAAGATAGTCCTTATACATCTGCTTTTCTTTGGCAGAAACTTGAACGCAGTAACGAGTATTTTGCTCTCCGTAGAGTTTGCTATGGGCCATCGTTAGAAAATGATCGACGTGGTAATTTTCGACATGCTGATGTTTTCCCTGCGACTCTTTTCCAAAATCAAAAGTTGCGAAAGGAATAGAGCTCCGAGATTGCACCGAGCTAGATTCCATCCGGTGGTTTTCCTCGTCGTTGGAAATCTCAAAAAAGCTCAGTGCTGTATGTCCCACAACTCCCGCCACCTCTTGGGCTTTGTTACCTTTCACAGCTCGTCCATTTGTGATGCAAAGAACTCCAGCTGCTACTTGGCCTTCGGGCCAATTGGGGCGTGTGAAATAATCTACCTCATGACTGAGGGGAGGTGCAGCTTTTACTTCACCGAGTGACTGAATGCTTACGCAAATACAAAGCGCGATGACTTGGAAATTTCGGGCGAAGCACAAATGTTGAATGATCGACACAAAATACATTCTTGCATATGAAGTATTTTTTCGGTGCACTAAAAATTAAGTATTTGATTTATAATTGAATTCTATATGCATTTTCTTAATTGTGGCGAGATTTAAGAATTTCAAATCTTCATTAAAAATAATTTCGACAGCAGGTTTCGAATCGGGTGATATGGCGACTTCAATTCCCACTCCAGTGCCTGTGACTTTAAAGCCATGGGCTAAATAAGGATGTGCGTAAACACTGAGTTGCTGTGAAAGTTTTTCAAGTCGTTCTTTTTTTGCAAGAGACTTTAAATCGGATCCCGTTTTCCAATCTATGATTTGAATTTCTTTTTCGGATTTTACAAAAATGGCATCGATGATGCCTGTTAAACGAGCGTCACCTAATTGCACAATGATTGGGACTTCTCGCATGACTCGGGGATCTGCACTTTCGAGCGCTTCAAAAAACGGAGCGAGCGCTGGAAGTTCACGCACTTGTTGTAGCAAATTTGCAGTCAATTGTACTTGGGTCGGTGTGTAGTGTTTAGCCAGTTCTTCTAAATGTCTTGAATTTCCATTCCAGCGTTCTAAAATGGAATGCAAAACTTTGCCCAACTCCATAGCATTTTCAGCACTGACATTTTTCTTTTGATTGACTTGGAAAGTTGCCCATTTTTTTGATTCATCAGGAAACTGTTGATCAAGCCAAGTTCTGACCCCCATTTTTGAAATGACGACTGATGAGTCTAATGAATTTATATTTGGAATAGATTGCCAAAGTTCTGGCGCTTCTGAAGCCATCTCTTCCACCGGCAGCACTTCCAAATCATGAATTGAGTAATTGCCTTGAGCATGAGCTTTTAAAAATTCCTCCGATTGGGTCACTGTTTCGAGGGTCTCGTTCCAAAATAAATTATCTTCGATTGATTCCCCTAAAACATTCTCAAAATAAGAAGATTTCGCTGCGGAAGTGGCCTTTTTTTCATTTTTCGGCAGATGGTAATAAATTCTCATTTTTGAAATCGCGCGAGTGACGGCCACATAGAACAAACGTTTTTGCTCGGCACGTTGAATTTGATCTTTTTCCAGTTGAAATTCTTTGAAGAGAATGGAAGGGTAGGGACTGCCGCTATCTTTGTCGAAGAGCCTGAGTTTTGCTGCAAGCTCGCCGCCATCGCTTTCGAGGGCTTGAGAGGTACTTGTTCTTTTTTGTTCATATAGCTCGGGGAGATAGACAATATCAAATTCCAGACCTTTTGATCCGTGAATGGTAAGGAGCCGGAGCGGATGCTTTTGTGAATCTTTTTTTAAAGCTGAGACATCAGAAATATGGGATGCTTCAATTTCTGCAGAATTATTTTTTAAAATCTGAGAAAAATCTTTGAGACTGCTTTGATCAAGTCCAAATCTCTCTTCTGACGACAAAATCAAGGCTTCCATTGCCTGCGACCACTCAAGGCCTAGTTCAAAACGATGGGGCTGAAACTCCGAAAAAAAGCGAGTGTAGAGTTCAAAAAGGGAATGAGCTAGAATGGAACTCTTAAGTTTGTTTGAAAACTGAAGAAGATCCTCTGGACTAGGCAGCTCGTAGGACTCAGTTTTAACACGAGTCCATCGGTGAAGTGAAATGAGTAAATGTGCTTGTGTGGGATCAATGTACCACTCTAGGAAATCCGAGAAGACTCCACTCAGCAGGTGATTAAGGTATTGTTTTCCTCCGGAAATTTGAAAAGGAATTTGATTTTTTTCCAATACTTCAGCAAATTTTTTCAGACGATTCCAGCTTCGAAAAAGCACTCCAATTCCATGTTTTAAGTCCGGAATTTGAAGATCCTCTTGAAGATCGCAAAGAAGGGATTCGTGAAAAAGTTCTTTTTTGTTAGGCGATCGGGTTAAAGTTAAAAATTGGGAGGGCAGACTTGGGGATGCATGAGCTAATCCCGATTTTAATATTTGGAAAGGTGGATCAAATGAAGTGGCGTTTGAAGGGAAAATCACTTGCTGCACCAAGTTCGTAAAATCAAGAAGTGGGCTCAGTGATCTATAGTTTGTGTCGAGTAAGGTGAGATCCATGCGAGCTCGTTGCTGAAGAAACAATCTCACATCTGCTTTGCGAAAGGCGTATATCGATTGTTTGGGGTCACCGACAAAATAAAGCTCACTTTGATTTTGACTCAGCGCTTGAAGAATTCGAAACTGCGAGGGACTTGTATCTTGAAATTCATCTACCAGCAAAAGTTTTGGCGGTGAGGGAAGAATGAAGTCAGAAGGCGGGCTATTGCTTTGGAGGTTTCTTAATAACTCTTCGCACTCATATTCGAGCGCAGCAAAATCTAGGTATTTTTGGGAATTGTCACGCACAGACAAGATAAATTGATGAAGGTTTTTTTGGAGTTCTTTTTCATTCAAAAAATTTTCGCTTTTGAGTGCCAGGTGATAGTTTTTTGAAAGGAATTCTTTCATCGACTGGGCGTATTCGTAAAGTTCGGCGAAGACACCTGTTTTCAATTTCTTTGTGCCTTTTCTAAAATCAAAATCCTTGTCTGAGACGCTGTGTTCAAGTGGATGACTTATAATTTTTTCAATTAAAACTTGCCATGCGCTTGGGTCTTTTTCGAATTCTTCAGGAAACTCATTTCGCATTTCCTGAATCAACGATTTGGCATCTTTTGCTTTTTTTAAATAGGACTCAATGGCTCGTGACTGAAAATTTGGACTGCTGTCACTTTTGATAAACCATTGATCGAGGACCAGTTGTACAAGATATTGCAGTTCAAAAGCTGTAAGCAGTTTTTCGGAATGCGGATATTTGGGAAGGAACTTTAAAATTTCTCGAGTTCTTAGCCGTCTAACATTTTGCGCGTCTAGAAGGTCCGAATTGTATCCAAGTTTTCCTAGAAGTGGTGAAATAAAATTAAGACAATAGGCGTGAAAAGTGGAGATCTGTGAGGACTCCAGAACCTCTTTTGCTAAATCATGGAGCCCAAATTCACTCAGTTTTGCAATTACCCTGAGACGCATATTTTGTGCCGCTTCATCGGTAAAAGTGAGAGCAAGTATTTGTGAGGCTCTAAAATGGGTAGCCTTAGCCTTCACGCGACCATCGAGATCAATTCCTAAAGCTTCTAAATAACGACGAACAAGACTTGTCGTTTTTCCACAGCCAGCTCCCGCTTCAACGATATCTTTCCGTGTCATAGGGATGAACTCTCATTTTGAGTGATGTCTACGTCAAACCTCAGTTGGGGACGACCGCACGAATCTTGAAAGGTGCAATTTGAGCACAGGGAATCTTTTCTTGGTAATGGCGAAAATATTCCTGTTTTTAATGATGCGCTGACCAAATCCATCTGCTCTTGAATCGAAGCGTCGAGCTCTGTTTCGTTATAGAGATGGACATTTGCATCTTTTGACTTGAAAAAATCTTGCAAAGAATGGGCAGTGTCTTGCGGTAGATACAATGCGGAGTTCTCGGGATTTAATGGATTAAAGTAGGCAAATCCTAAACATTTTGATTGATCATGCAGACCCACTTTTGATTTTTCGCTAGCACTTAAATTTTGAATCAGACTTCGATAAAGTGGATTCTGTATTTTTCCGTTTTTTATGGCTGTCTCAATCCGACTTTGATCGCTGACGCCAGTTTTGTAGTCCAGAATAAAAAAGTCGCCATTCTTGTCTATTTCAACATGATCGCAGACAAAGCGAAGTGTTAAAGAGGCAAAACTTGACTCCCATTTTTGCTCCGACAGGATAGTTTTCCGTTCAAAAGATGCACTTAGGGCATGATTGAGTTCCCACGAAACTTTTGCAAGTCGTGGACTGATCACTTTTGCTGAAAATTTTAAAAGTTCTTGATAGTGTGGGGAGGAAAAATCGGAGAAGTGTTTAGTGATTCCGTCTTCTAGATGCTTTAAAATATGAAGATCAAGATCGTTGACACTGAGATGTTTAGGAAAAACTTTTTTGCAAAGATCTTCAAAAACGGAATGGATCCAACGTCCTTTTGCTGAGGGGGAAATTTTTTCGGAGTCCCAGTCATCTGCGCTTTGTTGCCTAACCTTGTTTTGGAAAAAATATTTTGCCGGACATTGGAGAAAAGTTTCCAAAGCGCTTACTGAAATTTTTGATTGTTCAGAAGTTATGTGAAAAGTCGGCGATTTTTGAAGTTCAAATTTTCGAGGTAAAATTTCTAAAATCTTCCAAGACGCAGTGTTTGTAATGAAGAGTCTAAATTGGTTCCGTAGCAAAACGGAATGTTTGGGATACTCTACTCCCCGTGCCTCGAGGAGGGGATCAAGTTCGCGAGAGATGAACACATCGGCTTTAAGATTATCAATGGCTAATCCATTAAAATAATCTTCAATTTCACTTTTGGGTGTGGCAATGACACATTGACCTCCGTCCAAAATGGCCGAGCAGAGACTTGAATAAAAATGCCCATGGTTTTGTTCTAGCCGCTCACGTCGATTGCGCAAATCGTCGGAGATTTGAGGGCTAGGAAAGAGAGAGAATTCAAAGAGGAGGTCGATAAAGCTAAGATTGCTGAGGTCATTTGCTTCAGTGGCAAAGCTTAAGAGTTTATCCAAGTTTAAACTTTGCAGATTGCTATTTTGAGTTAAAAATTTGAAAAGTTTTGTTTGGAACTCTTCAAGGTCTGCGCAAAGAAACAAGTCTTCCGGAAAGTCTTCAATTTTTCTAAGGCATTCAATAATGCTGTTTTTATCTCTAAGAAATATGTGCCAAGGGGCTTTTTCGCAGCGATAGTAGTCAGCGAGAATTTTTAAATTCTTTAAAGTGAGAGTGGAATCTGAATATTGAATCCACTCGGACCCATAGGAAGGTGCTTTAGCAAAAATCCACTCACCGCGGCTAAAGGAATCCTGGGGATTTTTTTCCAAGAGAATGATATTTGTTTTATCAAAAAATAGTTTATCTTCGGGAATCGGTTGAAGGACGGACAGGGCCTCGTGTAAGAGTTTGGTCTTGATTGTTTGGGAAATGGCGTTTTGTTCGTCTAAACTATCATCCGCTACACAATATTCAAAAAGATCAATTCGGGACTTGGATTCTGAACTTAAGATTCGGAGTTGCTTTAAAAATTGACTCTCAAAATGATAGAGACTTGATAAATGAGGAAAAAAAATTTTCAATGTTTTTCCACTTTGAAACGGATTAAGCTGCGAAGCTCGCAAAAGAGTTTCGTGCATGCTACCTCTTGCTAGACCTTTGAGGTATTCAAGGCTTAGGCTAAGTTCTTCCCATGCGGATCTCAGATATCCGGTCTTATGCAAAGCGGATTCGTATTCTAAAAAACTGAGAATATTTTTAGAGACTTCTTTTAGTTCTAAACTGCTTTGAGTTTTACCTTTGCTTTCGAGATATAAGAGAATTTCTTTCCAATCTTCCATTGAGAGTTCGAAACTTTGATAGCGAAGAAGATTTTTAAAATTTTTAAAAGTTTTATGGAGGGATTCAAAATTCTGATGTTTTTTTGAGGCCTCACACCAAATTAAAAATTTCTCTAAAGTCGTAGCTTTTGCGGGGATTTCGGAAAGACTGTCGGTGAAGTGTCGGCTTCGCTCTTTTAACAATGCGGTAGCGAATTCGCGAATGCGGTAAACCCCAGGGTGCGGCCAAAAGTTATGTTTGAGTTGGGTGTCGCTTAAACGACTGATGAGCGCGTCACTTGCGAGGTGATCCGGAATCAAAGAAATAATATTTTCTTTTTCTTTTGATCCCGCAACAAAATCAGTCGAGTACTCGACGAAAGGACAAAGCTTATGCATCTCCCGCCGGAGTTTGTGCACTCGCGGTAGCGCTGTGAGCTGCCGCGCTTTCTTCGACGCTATCTTCTACGATTTCGGGCCTTGGCCAAATACTTGTGACAGCTTTGTTGGCTTCGATCACTGAGATAAGTGTCCAGCTATTGGCTTTTTCTTCGGCCTCATCTTTTCCGATCATGTGAATTGTGTCCCAGGGGCAAAATTTTGCGCAGAGTTTGCAACCGATGCAACGATCAAGATCGACTTCCACCATTTTATGCATGTCTGGAAACTGAGGGCCGGGAACAAGTTCGATACAATCGACTGGGCAAAATTGCACACAGGCTTCACATCCGGTGCAGCCACTTTGGTCAATGACCGCAAGGAGCTTTGGAGTTTTGATTTTTCGCGCGGGTTTTTCGGCAAGTGCCAAACGCGTCTCGGCGGCTTTGCGTTTAGAGTCTTCGCTATAATCAAACATACCTAAAATTATAGTCACTTAGGTTAGGTTTTGGCTACTGAATTTTGTGACTTATTTGGCCAAAAACCCGTTAAGACGCTTTGCGGCCTCAACCAATATTCTCTCATGTGCTGCAAAACAAAGGCGAAGCTCGAGTTTGCCACTTTCAGTCTCGATTCCCTCAAGCAAAAGCCCTGTATCATCAAAGAGTCTTTTACAAAATTGAGAGGCGCTTTGACCATTTTGATCTGAAATTTGTAGTGAGAGATAAACTCCAGCCTCGGGCCAGTGTGGAATTTCAAGAAGTCCCTTGTGACGGGAGACTTGAAGTAAATCAGTGAGTCGTCTCAATCCTTGTTTTAAGGCCAATAGTCGACGTTGAAACTCCATCACAGTGGCACCCTGTTTTGAGTTAAAAGTCATCAGCGCGCGAATTGCCATTTGCAGGTCCTCTACTTCTAAAGGGATATCGTGGCCGGCATCTTTGAAGGTGGACGTGTTTATCAACCAAGAAGTTCTAGGGCCTAACGGACTAAAAGCTGGATAGAGTGAAGCACACACGCTGATTTTTTTGTCCGGACTTAAACTTCTTTTAACACTGGCTGGTGCTAGAGTTGAAAAGCTAAAGAGTTGAAGACTTTCATCACAAAGTACTCCCAAGCACTGAGAATTTAACAAGGCTTCGATCAGTTTTTTAAAAAAACTTTCGGGGTAAAAAAATCCGTTAGCTTGATTAGGATTCGAAAGAATGGCTGCGTGGATATCCTTGAAAAGTTCTTCGTTGTCCCATTCGTGCGGATCTTGAGGCAAAAATTGAACCTGAACACCTGCTGAAAACAAAGCGCTTTTAAGTTCGAGGTCCAGAGGTGAAAAGCAAAGAACTTTCATTTTCTGCGTGGAATCTTGAGGCGACGTAGAAATTTGAGATTGAATTTGTTTCAGCCAATAGATTACAGAGGCCGAGAGCCGAGGGAAAATTTTTACCCAATCAGGATGCTGTGGGAGCACCAAAGTTTTCAACGTGCTTTCGAGTTCGGAGTTTTCAATATTTTTCGGGAACTGCGCAAAAGCAGGGTAGCGAAAGCTTGTGTGGGGGCCCCGCAAATCAATTTCCTCTTTTTGAAGATTTTGTGTGGCATCCATCTGCTTGATATTTTTAGTTTAACAGTTGCTTGCGATCTTTGCGTGAAATTCATTTAAGTTTTGCGAGGCGTTATTCCGAAGAACAATCATGCTCGCGTCGCGTTATTTGACACTTTTTAGAGAGAAGGCAAATTCTCAGCGCCTTGCTTTTTTGACGCTGCCATTTTTCTTTCAGCTTTTAATACTGGCGGGAACATTTTTCTTTATCAATAAAGTTTTTGCAGTAGAGAGTGAAAAAGAACTTCCTTGCTCCGAACTTTCGGGAACCATGGAATTAAATTCTTTATACTTTTTTTCGGACTCCCCTGAATCAAAAGTTCGTCAGAGTGCATTGATTTCAGAAATTGACTCAGCTTTTTCGTGGCTCGAGGTCAAAATGACAGGAAACGAAATTTCACTTCACAACAGACGAGGCGGGGTGGGGCTTCCACTCAGTATTTATCATTTAAAAGTTGAATCCTATAATGCTCACGGAGAATTGGCTTCCGAATCGGCGCTGATTTCTGATGATTTCTGTCACGGTCTATCGATGTTTCCAGGTTCAAGAACTGAGGCATTCAAAATTCCACAAGTTTTGCTTGGAACTGAAAATGATCGCAGAAGAATAAAAATCCGTATTCAGGCTTCGCCATTTTAGGGATATTGAGGCAATGTCGAATTTTGTTTCACCAGTACTTGATTCTAGATGGTATAAAAAAGTTGGTTTAACAACGACTGAGGCATTAGTTGCGCTTACAATTGGTGCAATCGTTCTGGGAGGATTTGCTATCCAACATAGAAACACTAGCCATGGTACTCAAACCTTTAAAGGACATTTGGCGTTCGATAATCTTAAGGCTTCTGTTCAGCAAATTCTTCAAAAGGAAAGCCTTTGCAAATCTGCGTTTCGGAATGCATCATCATCTTTAGCAAAGTTTGATTTAAGTTCGATGCCGACGAGTGATCTTTCTCTAATTTAAGCAATCCTTTTCGTTTAAAGGTGACAACGAATTTATCGAATAAAATTATAGCGTGTGATTCATTAGGTGGCGGCGACGTCCCTCTCAATCTTCAGCAAATGTGCGCAATTTTGGGAGGCACTTTTAATCCTGCGGCTGTTCTTCCTGCACCTAAGTGTCAGTTGCCCGTGGTCTCTGCCCAGCCAGTCTTTCAGCAAATTTCTTTTATTAACAACATTAATGGGAATACCGCACAAGTGCCTTGTCCGCCTGGATTTAAAATAATTCCTGGATCGGAAACAGCCACCAATTTTCCGAAGGGAACGGATACTACTACGAACTCAATGTGGTGTAACAATAATGGAGGTTGTGGTGCATTCGGAGGTCTTGCTGCTTGCGCAACTTGCAAAGCGATGTGTTATAAATAGGCTTGGTGACGAACATCGTTCCCAGCGGGAAAAAATTTTCACACAATCTTCATAAATTCTTTTCAAAAAACTCTTTTGCCAAGGTACCGTACCGTCGGGACTTCCTAGTGGACAATGTTTTGCATCACTAGCCAATGCAGGTGGAGATGCTGCACTCTACAAAGCGCCAGCAATAGATGAATCAGCAGCGACTATAAACAGTCTAAGTATTTCGAAAGTTGATGGCAAAGATCAGTATAAAATTAATATTGCCGTCATCACAGAGGAAGAGTCCTGCGGAAATTCGCGCATGGATCTTTATTGTCGCGCAGCGAACACAAACAGCGCCAGAACTTTTAAAGCTGGCGAAGGTGATACTGGACACCTGCCTTGTTGGAATGGTCTGGATGCCGAAGTTCATGAAGCATTCTTAGATTCCTTTAAAACTTTGATTCAAAATGCTGCAGTAGGAGAGCAAATCAGCTTTTCCGTCTACGTCACTGATGGGGCGCGCTACTATAAAACTGGAAATGGAACTATTTCTCCTGACTTAGGTGTTGGACACCACTCCCAACAAAAAAGTTTTACGCTGACGCAAAGCATTTCGTTTGAGTAGCAACAAAGCAAAATAGCTTTTCTTAGTTAAACTTTTACAAATGCTTTAGAAACTGTGCTCCGAAATGCTGCTGTAGGCGAGCAAATCGAATTCAGCGCAAGTGTCACCGATGGTGCGAGATCTTATAAAGCGTCAAATGGAACCAATTCTCAGGGAAAGAATTTTACGCTCAATCAAGTGATATCATCAGAGTAGGATGTAAATTTTTAAATAAATTTCTTAAAACCCCGCAGGAGATCTTCGCACTTCCATTTTAACGGTGGGAGCTCCCGCATCTGCAAGGACGACAAAATCCCATTTGATTGCAACAAAAGAGCCGGTGTCATCCACCATTCCCTTAGGAGGATTTGGAAAGGGCGCTGCCATTTTAAAAGCATTTATCGCTGCGCGATCGAGTTCGTTAACACCGCTTGAGCCCAGCAACTTGACATTTTTTAATTGGCCTCTGGGATCGAGTTCGATTTGAATTTTTGTTTTTCGGTCAAATCCCAAAGTTCTGCCATTGGCAAAAACCTGATCCATTTCATGAGACAACTGGGTGCGCCAAGTGTGTGAGAGTTTTTCGCGAATGCGTTCATAGAAAGAATAAAATACAAATTCTTTGGTGTTTAGAAGAGTGTTCACGCCAACAGCGACACCTTCTAAATAATCATCGGTTGCCGATTCGCCTTCGCCTTTGATCGACGCAGGTCCTCGAGTGTGACCAGTTTTGGAGCTTAGACGCGCCTGTTGCTCGAGGTCTTTTAATTGCGGAGCAAGTTTAAAAAGATTGGTGATTTCCGAATTGCTTGGAGCGCTAGTGTTTTGGTGGTTTGCAACTTCGTTAACCTCGTTAGCTTCGGAACTTGGAGAATTTTGTGTTACAGCGTTGTCGCCTTTCTCTGCGCCTTCTTCGCTGCCTTGCTTTAAAACATTCTTAAACTTATCAACTTTTGCGGCACGAGTGTTGCGATCCACGACATTATCGCTTTTGCTTAAATAAATTTTTTCAGCAGAAAGGTAGTCTTCTGCTTTCTTATTGTTCTTTATGCGATCATCTGATTGGACGATAATTTTTTCTGCATTGGGATTTAAGCGCTCTTTGTGCTTTTGAATCAAAGTACCAAGCTGGGCGTCCGTTAACGTGCTCACTTCAAGAGCCCCCACTGGTGATTGAAATTTGGTGTTTCGAAATGTCGCAACTTCACCAAAAATAAATGCACCCAAGGCGAGTAAATGCAGCGCAAGAGATGATCCAAATGAGCGTCGTAACATATCTGTTAAACGCTTCGGCAACTTGCTCAAAATACATGAGGAAAAATTGACGCTTTTTAGAGTTCTTTACCTAAAAACAATGATTTGACTTAAGTTCGTTATTTTAAACCGATTTCGCGTAGGCGCTGATTTAAAAAGTCTCCAGCCAATATTGGGGGGTCTTTGACAGGGTTTGAAGCGCTCACACATTGAGGCAATGCTTCGAGGTTCATTTCGCTTATTGGGTGCACAAAAAACGGGACCGAAAATCGTGTTTCAGACTTCGCCCCAGTTTTATGCTCGGGATTTACCACTTGATGAGTGGTCGAAACAAATTGGCGATTCGTTAAACGCTGGAGCATATCCCCTGCATTGATGACAATCTCACTTGGCTTGGCGGTGATGCTAACCCATTCACCCTTACGGTTTTTTGCCTGAAGGCCAGGATTTGAGGCACCGATTAACAAGGTGATGAGGTTGATATCTTCGTGCGCTCCAGCGCGAATGGCTTTGGGGGTTTCGTTGCCAGTGAGTGGGGGATAATGGATGGGGCGCAATACGTGATTTCCAAATTCAGTGTACTGATGAAACCAATTAGCAGGGAGATCTAAGTGTATCGCAATAGCTGACAACACGTGTTGCGAAAGTTGATACAAATCTTTCCACAAATCTTTTAAGGTAGGATCAAACTCGGGGAGTTCTTTGACCGAAACATTGGGTGGAAAATCGGGGTGTGTTTCCTGAGGATGCCCTTTGGGCAAATCAATTCCAATATGAAAGAATTCTTTTAAGTCGCCAACCTTGGAATCTTTTGCGTGTTCTTTGCCAAATCCTGTATAGCCTCGCGCACCACCAATACCTGCGACTTCATATTTTTTTTTGGCTTCGACGGGGAGCTGAAAAAAATCATTAATCACGCGATAGGCGTTTTGTTGTTTTTCAAGAGAGATGGGGTGACCTGAGAGAACAGCAAAGCCAATTTCTTCAAAGCTTTTGCCAAGATTCTTAGCAAATTCTGTTTTTTGGGTAGGACTTCCATTGATAAATTGGCTGATATTGAGAGTGGGGATATGTGTTGTCATCGAGACTTTGCATAGCCAAATTTGAGCCTAGAATCCAATGGTTTTTGCTATAGAAGTTTCAAGGTCGCAGGTACCACTTCGCCACCTCGGTGCAGGTAATCGTAGTTTGGATGATCAATTTTGACCCCCGCACTCGTTTGCCTATAGCCTTCAAGACTTGTCAGAGTTGCTTGTGATTCGTAAAGTGGCGTTAACGGCAATATGACATCAGCCACTTCGCTAAGCTCACTCTGAAAAGAATCTGCTAACACTAAGAATGGAGATGATTTTAAATACTTCACAAGTTTTGGATTAATTTCATTTTGAGTGCGCTGAGTAAAAAAGAAAATTCCGTTTTGAGTTCCTTGGCTAGGCAGACTTTCGCTGAGGAGTTCCACAGGCACAATGCCTTCACTCAACAGGCCGCGCGAATTTGACTGTGTCCAAAGAAAAAATATTTTGGCAGATGATGGGATATTTTTAATGGCTTCTAGATCACTTTTGTTTTTAGGAACAGGTACTAAAAAAGCAGTGTTGGTCAAATCATCTTGAGGATTAGGGAAGTTTTTTAACTCACGAACAGACCAATTCAAATTCCCGCCGCGAACACGTTGCCCAAGTTTTAGCGACAAAACTGGAACAACATCTTCTAAATCTCGATACGATTTTGTGGAGACAATATTTTTAATTCCCGACCATTGTGCCTCACCTAAAATCCAAGGCGAGCTGTTCATTCGAAGTTTTACAAATTCCATGAAGTCATTGGCAAAACTGGATGAATTTAACAAACTGACTTTGCGACCTTTGTCCGTCCAAACTTTCATAAGAGATTTTGCCCATGCAATTAATTCGTGGGGGGCATTGTCATCAATCCAAAATTCCCAGTTGTTGCCAATTTTTGCAGAGGCTTCGTCCAAACTGAGTTGAATTTCTCGAAGCGAAAGTGTTTCGGCTTTGCTGCCTTTTTGCTTTCGAAGCTGAGGAGTGCTGAGGCGCTTAGAGTCTTCGTTGTGAAAATGATAACCCCAACGGCCTTTGTCACACATCCACCACTGGTTGATGTTAAGATTTTCTTTGGGCATCAGGCGTACAATTTGAGGATTGGGTTTGTCACCATCGGGGCGTGCAATTCCCATATGACGATGCTTCGTATCGATTTCAATATTGCATCCAACAGAACAGCTGGTGCAAACTGCAGAGTGCTTTTTTAATTCCCAAGGGCGGGCGCTAAAGCGGAAATCTTTTGCAGTGAGTGCGCCCACAGGACAAAGATCCACGACGTTGCCTGAAAATTTTGATTCTAAGGGGCGGCCTTCAAACACATCAATGTGATTGTGGGAGCCGCGATCGTTAACCACTAATTCTGTGCGGCCATCGACTTCGCTGGAAAAACGCACACAGCGAGTGCAAAGAATACAGCGCTCTTGGTCGAGCACAACCTCAGTTGAAATTGCGCGATGCTTGTCCCATTCTTTTTTCTCATCGTCCATGCGCGAAAGCGGTGGTCCAAATTCGTAAGTATAATCTTGTAACTTGCATTCGCCACCACGATCGCAAATTGGGCAATCTAGGGGGTGGTGGAGCAATGTAAATTCGAGTGTCGAATTTTGCCCGGCTTTGACTTTGGGGGATTCGGTTAAAATTTTCATGCCTTCGCCTACGACAGTAGAGCAGGCCGTTGCAAGTTTTGGTGCGCCTTCGATTTCGACAAAACACATTCGGCATTGGCCGACAACCGTGAGGCCGGGATGGTAACAAAAGTGTGGAATAAATTTGTTAACTTTTTGTCCTGCTTGAATGACATTCGTACCTGGGGGAACACTTACGGCAATTCCGTCGATTGTTAAATTCACCAAAGTCGGTTTTACGGTTTCTGTCGTCACGATATTCATACCTCAATTTTTTTAACGATCTATCTAATGCTCTATTTAGCGATCTATTTCGCCTAGCACGGGATCAAGACTTGCAACCGTTGCAACCACATCGGCAATCATTTTCCCTCGCACGAGCTCGGGAATGATTTGAGTGGAACGGTAAGCGGGGGAGTGAATGCGCGTCCTGGCGGGTTTGTTTGTGCCATCGGATTTCATAAAAAATCCAAATTCCCCTTTGGGATTTTCGATGGCCGAATAAATTTGTCCGACGGGTGGTTTAAATCCTTCCGAAATGATTTTGAAATGCCAAATCAAAGCTTCCATCTGTGTGTAAACTTCTTTTTTGGTAGGGATGACGACTTCAGGGCAGTCCGCATTGCAAGGACCTTCGGGAATTCCTTCCAGTGCTTGCTCAAGAATTTTTATAGATTCTCGCATTTCCCAAGTGCGTACAAGGTAGCGATCATAAGCATCGCCATTGCTGCCAACGGGAATGTTGAATTTAAATTCGGGATAAGCAAGGTAGGGCATGTCTTTTCGCAAATCCCATTTGACTCCAGCCGCACGAAGATTGGGGCCGGTGATTCCATAACTCAACGCCAACTGTGGAGTGATGACGCCAACGTTTCGCGTGCGGTCAATCCAAATGCGATTGTTGGTCAGCAGGCCTTCCATTTCGTCTAAAGTTTGTGGAAGTTGTTTAATAAAATCTTTGACGCCTTTTAAAAATTCGGGACTCGCATCGCGCGCAACTCCACCCACTCGAGTGTAGCTCGTGGTGAAACGATGGCCGCAAAGTTTTTCAATCAAGTCATAAATCTTTTCGCGTTCATCAAAGGTATGAAAAAATACTGTCGCAGCTCCAACATCAAGGCCGTAAGTGCCAAGCGACAATAAGTGAGCACTAATGCGTGCAAGCTCACACGCGATTACGCGAATGTATTGCGCGCGACGCGGTAACTCGATTTGCAAAAGTTTTTCTACTGCCATCGTGTAGGAAACGTTGTTCGAAAGTGGCGCAAGATAATCGAGTCGATCTGTGTAAGGAATAAACTGGTGATATCTTTTCTGCTCGGCGATTTTTTCAAATCCACGGTGCAGATATCCAATATCGGGAACGCATTGAACAACGGTTTCGCCGTCGATTTCTAACAGAAGTCGCAACACGCCGTGAGTGGAAGGATGCTGAGGACCCATGTTTAAAATCACGGTGTCGGTGCGTTTTCGCTCAATAGGGTACAAAGGTTCAGGCACGCTGACTTGAATGGGTTCGTCAGCGCGGGACAATGGGCGAGTGCCGCGATCTTTGCGAATCTTTTTTTGAAGTCTCATGAGAGCTTGAATGACGGCTTCAGGTCTTGGCGGGCAACCTGGAATATAAATATCGACAGGTAAAATTTTATCTAAACCTTGCACAACAGGATAAGAATCAAACATTCCTCCAGTGCAAAGGCAGGTTCCCATCGCCACTACCCATTTGGGTTCCATCATTTGATCGTAAATTCTTTTAACAATAGGAGCCATTTTGTAAGTCAAGGTTCCTGCAACAAGCATCATGTCTGCCTGACGAGGAGAGAAGCGCAATACTTCGCTACCAAATCTAGACATGTCATACTTGGGACCAACTGCGGCCATCATCTCAATTGCGCAGCAACTAATTCCCATTGGCATGGGCCAAACCGAATTTGAACGGCCCCAATTAATTGCATCACCAACCCACGCATCCAAGCGAGTTGTGAACACTGAATCACCAAGTTTTGCCTCTAATCCCATAGATCTCCTTAAGCTATGCCTATCATCGAGCAAAAGACTTCAGATTTCAAGGGCTTGTAGTGAATTATTCAGGGGCTTTGGTCAGCATCAGATTCGCGCAAAACCCCGGCCACATCACTTTTTAACTGATAGGTGCTGAGAATGGATTCTTGCCTCTGTAAAATTCTTTCGATTTGATCGATTTTCACCATGAGACGCTCAATTTGAATGTCTTTTAACTGGCCTTCTCGGACTTTGTTTAAAGCGATTTCACCAATTTTTTGGAAATAGGCACGCTGTTGACTTTGAAGCTGTGCAGCATCCCACAAAGTCTGGGTAATTCTCCCTGTGCGTGAGAGAACCTTAAAGGGCTTGGTAAAAAACTTTCGCACCCATTTTGTAATTCGAGTGATAAAGGACTTTGACGTAAGTGACATATGCTTTTATAGAAGTGTATCTTGCTTTTGGACATTTCAAAAGTCAGGAAAAATTAATGTGCCTCGGTGGCGGAACTGGTAGACGCAGTGGACTCAAAATCCACCGTACGCAAGTACTTGGGAGTTCGAGTCTCCCCCGGGGTACCAACTGTCAAAGCGCACAATTTCTCTAAAGTCCGCCGTTTAATTTTGAAAGCATTAAAAGAAAGTCTTCAACCTGCATCCCATTGCTTTTTAAAATTTCTCCAAGCCCGTGAACAAGTCTTAAAACAGAAGAGCGCGCTGCCAAAGTTCTAGGATGATTTGGATCAATTTTACGAAATGCGGATATCACCTTTTGAACTAAAACTTCGGTCGAAAGATCACGTCCGTTGGCTTTGATCGCTTGGCTGGCTTCTTCAATTGATTCTATCGCAAGTTCAAGTTCGGCCAAAGTCCAACGGTCTTCTAAGATGATTTGCGCTAGCAATCTCAAAGAATCTTCGAAAATTGGGGAAGTAATTTTTGATTCGTTCGCGCGCACGTAGTCCAACATTTTTTTATTTTCGGGACTCTCTAGTTTTTGTACCGGGGAATTAAACTCTTTGTTAAGCGAAGGAAGACTAATATTTTTTTTGATCAGCTTGAGAGTATTAAGATGCTTGACGACAGAGTAAGGATTGAAAACCCATTCGTTAACTGCGTCGTCGCCAATATTCACGACATCAAGAACGGCTTGAATGCAGCTGTTAAAAATAATATTGTAGAGTTCTCTTTCTTTCGCTTGAGTTCCGTAGCCGAGAGCATATTGAAACATTGCATCCCTTTGGCTTTGACCAAAATTAAGCTCATGCTGCTCAATGAAATTTACACCCGCTTGAATGTTGGCCATGTGTTGCGTAGAAGCAAGTGAGTAGGTGTTTGCAAAAGTTCCGGTTAAACCGGTCATGGGCCCCCATGTTTGACTTCCGTTGATTGATCGTATGGCCTGCAAAGTATAGACAACATCTCCAGAAATAGTTTGGATCTCTCCCTTTTTCGATATCAGAACAATCGGAGAATCCAACACAAAGCGGAGTTGCGCGTGCCCGCCATAGCCTTCTTTAAACCACTCCATTTGCAAAATTGCTTTTTTAACTGCGACATTTGTAGGTAAAGCCATAAACCAAAATTCAGCCTGATCTTGAACTTCCACGTTTTCGAAGAGGGCTCTGCCCTCTATTCCATGAATGAAATTTTTAAAGTAGCGAAAACCATTTTTGATAGAAGGGAGATGCATTGGCAACTCGTTGAAAGTGATTTCTTGAAGCGAAAGTTTTTGGTTTGTGATGAGAGGGTCGTTGGGCCTGTCTGCATAAATCGTTAAATTTTTCGGTCCTAAGTTTAACGCTTGTTGCGCATCTATAATCGTAAAGTGATTTGCCATCCGAGGAGGGTCGTTGTTATCTTCCGCATGGGATGAAGTGGCTATCCAACTAGGAACTGTGACAAGCGCAAAAAAATACAAAATTCTTAGTGGCAATTGAGTGTCAAAATTGGTCGAAGTTCTGTTCAAAAAATTAAATTGAGTCATAGACACATGTTCCCCATTTAAGGCTTTATGCAAAATTCCCTTTTAAAAATTCATAGATAAGTTTAAATTTTGAATTCTATTCGCAAGAGAGATGCCAACAAAATTACTGAATAAAATTGGATGATTTACCATTAATGATCGTACAAAGACTAGACACCGCAAGAGCGCAAATTGTCACTACCAAAAAATTCTGCGAATTTCATCGCTATTCAATCATTCTTCTCTAAGCGTATCACTTTGAGCGGGATGGCGGGAATTTACAAATGAAGATTGGCAACCGGTTAAAATCAATAAAGCTCCTAGGAATCTGTAAAATAACATTGACCCTCCGAATCATATAAGATTCCAGTAAAAAGTATAAGTCCTACGTTACTGTTTGGGTAGTCAAAAACTCAGTTTATATTGGTGAACTGTGAAGCTTGTAAATTTTATACGAAAATTTCCCCGAAGTTTGCTGCTTGCACCTTTCATGTTTTGTTTTTTAATTTTTTTAGGTTTTAAGGTCCATAGCTCCCTAGAAATTTGGAAGCAAAAAGTTTTAGCAAAAGCTCACTTAGAGGCGCCAAGTTTGGCAGCCAGCATTGAGGCCCAATTTTTTGAACGTTATGGCGATGCCCAAGCATTTGCGATTAACGGAGTCATTGTTGATTACCTTGAAAAGTCTAAAGTCGGGACTTTTGCTAGCTTCAATAATGGAGTTAGAATTTTAAATGAGTACGTAAAACTCTACCGAGTCTACCCCTTAATATTAGTCGCGGATTCGAAAGGGACAATTGTTCTTTCGAATTCGCAAAATTCCAAAAGTGAGACTCTCAATACTGAACATTTGTTTGGAAAAAGTTTCCAAGGTGACGAAAGCTTTGAGTCGACAAAGCTTTTTCTGACAGAGCAACCGCAGGTGAATACCAGTATTCATGGGACTTTTGTTGGCTTTCCAAAAATCGAAACTCGCCTTGAAAAAATCTTGGCGAATGGCGAAAAGACCCAAGTGTTTTCGGCACCGATTCAATCGCCAAAGGGAGAATTTTTGGGCGCAATGCTTCTTTTTGCAAATCAGACCTATTTTGAAGTTGAGGTGACTAATAAAATTGAGGCACTCGCAAAAAGTTATAATTCTTCAATTACGGCTCGCCTCATGGCTGGTGATCAATTGATTTTAGAAAAATCTAATGGTCCAGCGCTCGGTAGTGAAGGCGAAGCAGGGCAAAAGCTTGTCTTTGTTGCGCCCTTAAAAAGTGAAAAATTTTTAGAATCATTAGGATGGCGAGTTGAGCTAGAGTTTCAGGAACACGAACTTTTGGCAGAGTATCGAAAACTTTCTCGATCTTTTGTTTGGTTAATGATTCTTGTTGGGCTTTCGTTTCTTGGATTCTCGTCGTATTTTTTCTTTTTATGGCGCCGTCGATTGCTGAAAGTCATGTCTCATCAAAAGTCGCTCAATCAAAAGATAATAGAAGTTCAAGAAAGAGAGAGAGCAGAAATCGCACAAGAGATTCACGATGAACTGGGCCAATACATGACCCTCATTCACCTAGAACTTTCGAAGATTAAAAATTCCATATTTACGGAAAAAAATGAAAAGTTCGATTCAAAATTGCAATCTCTAGGATGGCTAGTGAATCATTGCACCAGAATTGTGCGAAACCTGAGCGCAGAACTTAGCCCTACAATGTTGAAAAATGTCGGGTTGGAGAAAAGCTTAAAATATCTTTGTTCAAATTTCGAACAAAGAAGTGGGCTCTTTTGTCGAGTGGAATGTTATGAGGGGTGGAAGGATCCCGACTATTCTATTGCACTCAATTTGTATCGAATTTGCCAAGAGGCCATGACGAATTCTTTGAAACATGCAAAAGCCAGTGAAGTTGTCATTGCTTTTAAAGATCTTGGCGGGGCCCTGCGACTTTTAGAGATTTGCGATGATGGCGTGGGGGATGTCCAAAAAAGAATTGCCGCACAAAAAAGTCCAGCAAAAGACACAATCGGCATAGGAATTGAGGGCATGAAACGTCGGGCAGAGCACATTGGCGGAGCCTTTGAAATTGGAGAATCATCAACTAAAGGTACGCGAATCAGGATTCAGTTTCGAAGCGACTACCCCGCCAAGCCAAGTGATGTTACTATTGCTTTGGATGGAGCGCTATGAATAAGGTTTTTATTTGTGATGATCATGCCTTTCTTCGCAGGGGTCTTTCGGATTTTATTTCCCAAATGTCAGGTTGGGAGGTTGTCGGAGAAGCCGGCGATCATAATGAACTATTACAACGCTTAGGTACAAAAAAAACGGACGTATTGATTTTGGATATTACGCTTCCAGAAAAAAATGGTTTTGAAGTTTTAAAAACTGTTCGAAAGTTTGACCCGTCTATAAAAGTGATTTTTTTTACAATGCATTTAGAACTTCCGTACTATGAAAAGGCGATAGAGCTAGGTGCTGATGCTTATGTCACCAAAGATCGTGCCCCTGAATTTTTGGAAGAAGCTTTGAACACTGTCATGGATGGTAAGAAATTTTTTAATCTTGAAAAATTAGAAATGTTCGAAAAGGGCGGGCTCTCGCAAGTACCCAAAGAAGAGCTCGAAAAACTCAGCAAACGCGAACAGGAAGTTTTACAGGCCATTGTCGACGGCAAATCGCTCACGGCGCTCTCTAAAGAACTGGGTTTAAGTGTCAAAACTGTGAGTAGCCATAGATTGCGCCTGCTGGAAAAATTGGGTCTGGCTTCAAACGCGGAACTGGTAAGATGGACTATGGGTGTTCCAAGTCTACAAAGCTAAAAACCGTGTTCTCTCTTTTTTTCAGGGTTTCGTCAAAGTCTTGGCGTGTGAAAGTTAAAAAACTTCGGCACAATCACTAGAGTGAAACTTTTAAACTTCGCGTTGATTTGGACAATGGCGTTTTCGCTTTCAAATTGCGCTTCTGTTTCGAAATTTTTTGGTTTAGGCGCAAATGACACTCATGCAGAAGAAGCGCAGGTGCTTAGCGATGCTAAAGCCAGCGATACCGCTACCCGCAGTCCGGCAAGTATGAGTCACAATCCTCTTAGAATCATGGAATACTGTGCGGTAGATAATTTTTCAAGAGTGCTGGATTGTTATCCCAGTCTTGAACTTTGTGAGCGCGCGGCCCAAGGCTTTGCACTTTGCTCGGGTCGCTAAAAGTTGGCCGTTAGTTTCATTTTTCGATGCGTGGCGCTGCGCCTCCTCAATTTTTCTTTCCCAGCCAATTTCTCAATCGATCCACATATCCATATGCTGCGGGAACTATCAGCAGTGTGAGTACAGTGGAACTGATCAAACCTCCAATGATGGCAATACCCATAGCGGTTCTTTGCTTTGATGCCTCATTTAAACCAATGGCAATGGGAATTGTTCCGGCAACAAGCGCAAAACTTGTCATAAGAATTGGCCGCAATCTTGTTTTTCCAGCTAGGATAAGAGCTTGGGCTCGTTCCATTCCGCGGGCCTGAAGTTGCAATGTGTAGTCCACTAAAAGAATAGAATTTTTTGTCACAACTCCCAATAGCATCACTAATCCAATGAGAGAAAAAAGATTGATCGATTCATTTGCGATCAAAAGTGCGATTAGCGCTCCGCTGATTGCCATCGGCATCGCAAGCAAAATAGTGAAGGGGGTGAGGAAGCTTTCATAGAGACTTGAAAGAACTAAATAAATAAAAATCACTCCAAGTCCTATGGCTAACGTCATGCTATCTAAGAGATCTTGGAAGTCTTGGGCTTGTCCAATAAATTGATAAGTGATTCCTTCGGGAGGCGCAAAATCTTTTTGCAGCAAAATATTGGTGTTGTCTACTATGTCGCCCAATCCTCCACCCGCGCCAATGTCTCCTTCAAATAAAATCATACGCGATTTATTTAAGCGATTAATGTTAGAGAAGCCTTGAACTTCCTCCCCCACAGCTACTTTGGAAAGAGGAATCATGTTGAAGTTTACATTAGGTATCATTGTTGTTTGAAACTCCGCTGCTAAGTCTCGGAATTTTTCGTCCAAGCGCAAACGAATATCATATTCTTCTCCGCCCTGGCGAAATACAGCGGGGACAATGCCTTCCACTCTTGCACGGAGTTCGGCACCTGCCTGGCTCGTCGGCACACCCAAAGACTCCGCTTTCTCGCGGTCAAAGCGAATCTGAAATTCGGGTTTCCCTTTTTGCGCACTGCTGGTTAAATCAACGAGCCCAGGAATTTTTTTCATCTTCTCAAGAAGATTTCCCGAGTACTCAGTAAGTTTATCCAGATTATCGCCAGAGAGTACGAGTACGAAAGGTCTTTGACCACCTCCGACAAAATCGAAGTCTTGGACGTTAATTGTTCCCTCAGTTTGGAAGGCTTTCATTCTTTCGCGCATCTGAGCTTTGACTGCGAAAGTATTTTGCGTGCGCAATTTTGATTCGACAAGCCTTGCATAAATGCTCGCGACATTAGACTCCTTGTTTCGATTTCCAATTAAAACTGAGGTATGCAAAATCGCAGGATTGTCGCGCACAATTTTTTCAATACGCAAAGCGAGATCACTTGTCCGCTCAAGGCTTGCACCGGGTTCAAGTTCCATGGAAATTTCAAACTCTCCATTGTCTGCCGCGGGGATAAAAGTTTTTTGTATAAATTGGGTGAGAAACAAACTGCCCACAAAACTAAGAAGTGACAAAGTGATAACAGTCTTGGGATTACGAAGCGTAAGTTTTAAAATCGACTCGTAGATATCTTCAAGTTTTGTTTGAACGGCATCAAACGCATTGAGGATGCGATCCAAGATTCCGTTCCCACGTTTGTGAACGCGATTTGCCCAAGCGGCCGACATCATGGGTGCTACCATCAAGGCATCAAAAGTTGAAATAATCATGGCAAAGCAAATTGTTAAGCCAAACTGTTTAAAAAATTGCCCTACGATACCTTGCAAAAAAGCGATCGGACCAAATATTGCGAGGACAACCAAAGTCGTGGCTATCACCGCCATCGTGACTTCCTTGGTACCTTCTTCCGCTGCAGTCTCGGGATCCTTTCCCATTTCTAAATGTCTGAAAATATTTTCGCGAACCACAATCGCATCATCTACGAGTAGGCCTACAGCAAGAGACAACGCAAGCAGGGTCATGATATTAATGGTGAACCCCAAGATATACATGATCACAAACGCGCCAAGTAGTGAATTGGGCAAAGCCATACCAGTGATGACCGTTGATTTAAAACTGCCAAGGAAAAAGAAAACTACCACTACACAGAGAAAGATGCCGAAGAGAATGGACTCTTCTACGTCTTGCACATTGGCTCGAATGGGCCGTGCACCATCCCGAACCAAGCTGGTTTTGGCGTCGATCTTTTGGGCTTCAAAATTTTTATTAATTTCATCGAGAACAGCTAAAACTTGGGTAGCAACTTCTACGGTGTTTGAACCACTTTGGCGATAAACGTCTAGGATTAAACTAGGTGTGCTATTATAGAAAGCGCGGGTAAATTCTTCAGAGGCTCCTTCGCGGAGTGTAGCAATATCTTTTAAAAGAATGGCTTTGTCCGAACCGATAAAATTGACATTCACTGTAGACAAATCTTTTAGCGTGCGAAAATCACCAACGCTGCGCAAAGTTTTCTCACTTTTGCCAGCGTTAACGCTTCCTATAGGGATATTTTTTGAGGTGCCTCCAATCCGCTGCGCAACTTGAAGCATGGAAAGTTCAAAACGTTGAAGTTTATCTTTGTCGACAGCGACTTCGATTTCTTTACGTTGACCGCCGATGATTTCGACAAGTCCCACACCTTGAATTCTTTCGAGGCGGTTTTTAACTTTGGCTTCGATCAAATCAAAAAGTTCTGTTTTGGGAAGTTTTGAAGTCACAGAAAGTCTGACTATGGGTTGATCGGCAGGATCCAATCGGCGTACCAAAGGATCGTCGACTTCGTTGGGGAGTTTGCTTTTTATAGTGTTCAAACGCTGCCGGATCTCTTGCTCCGCATTTCGGACATCAGTTCCGAATTGAAACTCTGCTGTGATAATACTCACAGATTCTAAATTCGTTGAATAAAGTCTTTTCAGCCCTGAAAGCGAGGCAATGCCTTCCTCAATAGGTTTTGAAATTTGTTCTTCGATGTCGTTAGGGCTGGCACCCGGATAAATAGTTTGGACTGAAATAATGGGGAAAGTGACATCGGGAAAAAGATCCACTCCTAGTTTCCGAAACGAAGTAAATCCAATGATCAAAGTGAGAAGAACGATCGAAGAAATAAAAACCGGACGTTTAATTGAAATTTTTATAATATCCATAAGGTGCTAGTCCCCAAAATTTTCACTCACAAAGAGTCTACGACTTGCGAGAAGTTTTTGCTTTTCAGATTGAAGCTTTAAAAGAAGAACTTCACTTTCGGAGTGTTCCTGTTCAAAATTGATGACTTGAAATGTCACGGTTCTTCCGCGTTCCAACCTATCTTTTTCCCTCGCCGATTTTTCGGCATGAATTTTGAGGAGTTTTTCGACGGTTTGAATTCGAACATTCAGATCATTGGCGCGACGAAGAAGCTCCTCACGCTGGATTTGGCCCTCAATTAATCCATGAGAAAGCTTTTGAACGGCAGCAGTAGACTCAGCAAGAGCCGAATTTTTTATCGCATTTTTTGAGCGACTATCGAGATCAATTTTCAGTTCGATCCCTAAAATATAAGTGGGTTTGTCGGTGGCCAACAGGCCACCAAAAGACCCGGCCAGTGTGCTTTTTTGAGCGTTAGTGGAGGCAGAGCCCGCTAAATTTAGCTCTGGTTTTGTAGCTTCTATAGTTTCTTTGACGACGTAAGAGCGCATCTGACTTTCTCGTTGCTGAATCAGTACGTCGATGCGAAGAAAATCCTTTGGGATGTCAAAATTATCTGATGAAGGAAAAGAACTGGGGATTTCAAAACCCGCTAAACTCTGACCCATCGAAAGTTCTAAAGTTTTGATACTCGCTTGGTACTCGTCTTCCGCTGTAATCAACTGAAGCATCCGGGCTCCCTCTAAAGCTTCGACTTGTAACAGATCATTTCTATCGGCCAAGCCGTTATTTACGCGACGAGCCATCCAAGTTTTTAATTTTTGGGCGCGTAGCAAGGATTCTTTTTTAATGCGCAAATCTTGAACGTAGAATATATGATTCCAATAACTTTGTTCCATCGCAAAAAGAAGCTGAAGGCCGGAAAGCGCGTGAACCAGGCTTTGCAATTTTTCTTGAGCGTTTTCTCGGTCGCGTCTTATTTGAGTTTGGCGACCCAAAAAATCCTTCCACAGCGATTGGCTGAAGCCTATTGAAAGAGCGGGACTCCAGTAGGTGGGAAGAGGAAAGGTGGTGCCGCTGATTTGGGCCCAATTATGAAGCATCTGTACTTGCAACGCCGTACCTGTACTAAATTTTTTAGCGACCCCCAGTTGAATTTGTTTTGCTTGAGTATGATCACCTTGAAAGTTGGGTTGCAGAGTGGGTTTTTTGTCATCCATTATTCCCATTTTCAAACTGAGCATGGGGGTGAGTTCGATATCGCCTTTTTCTTGTGTGAGTTTGGCAGCTTCTTCCAACGATTTTAACGCTGCAAACTGGGTATTATTTTTGATGGCGTTTTGAAGGAATTCTTGTAGAGAAAGTCTCGCCGCCTGGCTTTTGTGGGACGCAGTGATGGAGATAAAAAAAACTGAGAGGTATACGAAATTCCATCGGAAGTGAGTCAGCATAGTTTTCTGAATCCTTTGCTTATCTTTTTTTAACATTTATTTTAACTTAAATTCAATTTCAAACTTATCGGGCAAAGACTGTTTAAGTGAGTTGCTTATACCTTGATAGTGCTTTAGCGCTTCTTCATCAAGACGGGAAGAGCCCGAACTCTTAAGAATTCTAAACTCGTACCGCTCAGATTTGGCCAAGATGACAACGCCTTCTTCAAGAAGTTTTCGACTCATTTCAGGATAGCGGGGAGCTGGGACTGAAATACCACTGTCTTCCGCAATCTGATGGGTCGGAATCAAGGGGTTTGGCGTTGGCGTTTGAAGAGTTTTTAAAGGTCTCCGATTGAGATGTTTTAGAGGGGGGAGGGGGGCTTCTGCTTCGACTACGATAGAATTTTGCCTGAGTTCTTGCCACTGTTTGTTCCACATTTGAGTGTTTTTTAAAGCTAAAGCTCGTTCTTGTTGCTTTGCCAGATATAGGGGCAGTATTTTTTGATGAAATAGGATCCCAAGTGAAAGATGGAGCAAACTGGCGAGCAAAAAAGCAAAGCTTGGTAGTTTCACCAGAGGCTCCTTTGATATTGTAGTTCAAAAATACGTTGGCCCGACCGATATCCTAATATTTCTTCAAAGGCAGTGTTTAAAATATTGCGCACACGTACAGCAAGTTTAGAGTTGGAATCTAACTTTTTCAAATATCCAAGGTGAAAAAGAGTGTAGGGTGCTACTGGAATTCTCTGAAAACTTTGAGGATCAATATCGTCTCGTTTACCCAAATGTTCCATTTCCGTTTGAAACTGGGAGTTTTCATTTAAGTCATAGAGCAACATGAAATCGCATCTCAGCTTTGGGCGACGCAAGAGAATTTGTCCATCGGAATTGTTTTTTGTGTCCAGCATTTGAAAGTGAACCTTGCTTTGAAATGCATTGAAAAACTTCCATTCGTGTATGAGATCCAAACCTCTTGCCATTGCGGAACTTGCGTTGAGATATTTTTCAGTGGAAAAGTCAAAATCAATAAGTTGAGAAATTTTTCTGCGAAAAAGAGCTATTTGAATAAAGCTTTTTGTATTGAAATGGACATTCCATGAAATTTCAAACTTAAGATCCTGCTCGGCTTTGAGATTTGTCGAACCATAGCGGCTATAAATCTGATATAAGCTTGGGGCTTGGTTAAAAAGGCTTGTCCCAAATTTTAGTTGATGTTGAGTAGCGAAATCCCAATCAAACAATAGCGCGCCTTTGGGATGCGCGACAGAAAAATTTTCCCAAAAAAAAGAATCCACTCCTGCCAATAGTGAGGGCCGAAACTTGGAATGAGTTTTTGCTATTTGTGAACCGAGCGAAATTTGAAATAAAGAATCTCCAAAACTTTTCTGCGAAGTTGTGCCAACGGAATCTCCATAAGACTCAACAGAAGAATCACCGATCTCGTACCTAAAATCACTTTTCAATGTCCATTGCATTTTTTCGTGGACATTGATGAGTTTTTCAAAGCTCAGAGGGATGCTGTGAGATTGATAAACTTCCTTGAAGGAATCCGAGTGAAGTCCATCCACATCGTTTTGGCTTTTTCGAATTTGAAATTTGTATGCACCTTGCATGAGAATTTCTGAAGGGAGTCGCCATTCTAAAAGATAAAAAATCGAAGCGTTCTGCGAAAAAGCGTCGGGATCGTCGCCACCAGTTCCGCCACCTGAATCCATCTCTAGCTGCTCAAAATTTACAAAAAAAGATCCTTCGATGGTCGGACTAAAAACACGTTTGTCAAAAAATGCCGCTCGCCATTCGGCATCGATTTCGGTGTTGAGACTCTTTAAGCTAGCTTCAGATTGATTTTGGGCGCTTAAAAAAGACACCGCTTGATACTTTTTAGACTCGGGATCGAGATACTCACCCTGGGCGCTAATTGAAAATGGCATTTGCAATTTTCCAGTGAAATGGATTTCTTTGACAAGAGATAGGCGCGGCGCGGGAAGTGGAATTTGCTTAGTGGTGAGCTCCCGATTTGGCGCCCAAGAATCGTTTAAATTAAGAATTCCGAAATAAGTAGGATTTTGGTCGCTAAAAAATCCCTCTTTCAAAGTTTCTTGACCTAAGTTTTGTGTGTTTTCCTGAACGATACTTTCTTCTCCATAACTTTGAATGAGGTTTGAGCCAAAGTGAAAGCCCTCATCGAAGTCCGTGTTTGAATTGTCGAGGCGACTCTCGAGCACAATCACCCGTGGAAGAATTGAAGGGGTTTCCTCTGCAAAAGTGAAATGACTTAAAAATGCGGTACTGAAAGAAAACCACAAAGTCCCGCGAATTTGCATGGTGCTGAGCCTATTGAAGTAGCGGACTAAGTTCAAGATAAGTTTATGAAATTTCGACAGGTCCTTTTTCTTGACGCTAGCCCATGCAAGGCCTAGATCCTTAAGAGAAGTGTTCAAGCTTTCCAACTTATTTAGTCAGCGACTTGAGCATAAGTACCAAAATCTTGCGCATGCCCGCATGCTGAGCGAAGTTGGCAACTCCATTCGTCAAGTGGTACTGGCTTTGGCGATTTTAGGGGTTCGTGACCGACAACAAGATCTCTTTATCGGAGAAGTTTTGGAATCTTGTGGATTCTTTGTGATGTCGATGCTTGCGCCATTTTTTATCGATCAGGTCCGCAAAATCAGAGCGCTTATTATTGCAGATGTCCTGGGAGTCGCAAATGCAGGAATTCTGATAATAGGCGTCAGCACTCAAAGTTTAGAAGTCTTATGGGTGGGAAGTTTTTTTATGACTATGATATCCAGTCTCTACGGAAGTGTACTTTTTGCAGTGACAACTGGATATGCAGGCGCTGAAAAACACATGATTCGCTTGGGCCTTACCTATGTCCAGCGCTCCATATTGATTGGTGCTCTCGTGGGATTGTTGGGTGTGTCCATGAGCGTTAAGTTCATGCCCCTCGTCGCATTTTTAGCCATCGATGCCTTGAGTTTTTTAGTTTCGAGCTACTGGATTTTTAGGGTCACCAAGCATGATTTGCAAAACGAAAAATCTCGCCGCGGAAAATTTGAATCACTCTCAAGTTATCTTCAAAAAATGGGACGTGAATGGAAAGAGGGATTTGATTTTGTTCGAAAATCTCGGGATTTGCGTCGTGCATTTGCGATCAATTTTATCAGCTGTTTTGGTTATGGTGTATTAGAGTCCTCAGTTGTTTCAACTCAAAAATTATTTTTAGGATTTAGCGATGGTCTGATCACTTTGAGCCGCGCTTTTAATCGAGTGGCGTCGATCGCGGGCACGGTTCTTCTTTCCCGCTGGTCGAGAGAAAAACATAAAAAAACAAGTGGTGAGATTTTAGCATTTTCGGTTACGCTTTCAACCCTGGGGACTGCCGCGATGTTGATTCCCTCTGCTCCATTTTTTGTCGCCTCAAACGCGGTTTACAATTTTGGATGGACGAAGTTAAATCCCACTCTTGGTGCCATGATTGCAGCCAATTCTCCACACAGTTTTCTAGGACGCGTACAATCTTTTCGCTCCCTGGTTGTGAATTTGTCAATTTTACTGGGCAATGTTTCGGTGCTGATATTGGGGGCAATCATTCCAGTACAGTACTTCTTTGCATTGAGTTCACTGAGTTTTTTGCTGACGCTTTTTGTGTGGTCGCGCAGTCAAAAAGTTTAAAAACCAATTCCTAAACTTGCCTGCATTTTGGTCAAAGTAAAAGGCTTTAGGCTCCCTATAGCTCCAGTTTCAAATGCATAACTCAAGCGCGGTCGTATGAGTAGCTTGCCGCTTGATCCTTTCATGTCTAATCCGAGACTGACTTCATAGCCGAACAAATTGGGTCGGGAAAAATAGGGGACTTCTTCGGTTGGCGGAGTCACTCGAAGTCCCCCTCGGGAGTAGGAAGCACTTCCGCTGATAAACGGATCGAAGGGATTTTTTGTTGAGGAGAAGGGGAAAATCTTTAAACCCCCATGCGCCCGTAAGCTAACAGAGCTCATCACACTGCTACTTGTTGCGGCCCCCAAAAGTGCAGGGGTGCTTGCAATAACTGTGCACTCCGCGCTTGCAAAAAAACGAATGAGCGAAGTTTTTTCCTCAACAGAAATCGCTCCCCCAATTTCTTTTTGACCTGCAAGACTTGTGGCACTGGGACCCGAATGAAAAGCATAAATCCCATAGATAAAAACTCGAGTGTTTGATGGTGAACTGGAATTTGACGAAGCGGAAGATCCTGCGCCTGGACCAGAGGATGATTTTTCAGCAGATAAAATTGGAAGTGATAGAAATATCATAACTGCTGTCATGAAATTTCTATTGAGCGCAATTTTAGTAAACAAAACCTGCCACAAAACGAAATCCTCCCAATGCGAAGGCAGACTGCCCCGCGATGCGACTGACTAAGTATGTCATGGAGGCTCGAAGTCTTAAAGCAGAAGACTCGGCCCTAGCAAATCGGATATCAACACCAGAGCTGAGTTCGTAGCCGTAAGAATATCCTTGCGTGTAAGCTTCAACCGACGCCGGTGGTGTTGTAAGTTTTAAATAATTCCAGCCTAAAATTCCGCCTACCCCAAAGAAAGGTTGGAAGTAACCTTCTCTGAACATGAATATGTTATAAGCCGGGGTAAATGAACCACCATAGAGAGTGTAACTGGTACTGCTTGCGCCGACGGAGGCAGTGCCCGCACTGTAAAAAAATTCCGCCGCGACGCTAGGTCTAAACTTCCCTCGTATGGCTTCGGCACGAAAAATAAGAGGATAGGCACGAGCCCCCGTAAGAGAGGTTTCCGTGGGCCCAGCAAAAAAATGAGCACCAGTTTCGATCGTAGGGAGTGTGCGAGTTTCTTCTGCTTCGACTTGCCTGTTGTCCGCAAGCAAAGCTATGGCAAGGATAAGTAAAAAATAGGAGATACTTGATCTCTCCGCACACAATTGCATCGAAACTCTTTCGGAAGAATATTGAGCAAATGAGAGCGAAAATTTTGACAGTCAGGAATTTGGCTATTCAAGTTTAAAGGGTTTGAGATGCTGCTCATAAGGAGGCTTCAGAGCGCGTAACCATGATCCATATTTGGGATTGGCGAGCATAATCCACTTTTCGCCCCAATATTTTTGATATTCCGCTTTGTAATCTGCGCGATCTTTAACAAAATCTCCCAAATCATCACCAACAATTAAAAGGACTCGGTAGTCGCGCGAAATAAGTTGTCGACGATCTTCTTTAGAGTGAACGATTTTTGCGTGTTCATCAAAAAGTAACATTTGATCGGCTTCAAGAGAACTCACTCCAAGTTTTTTGAGATTCTCAATGTGCTCCTCTCTTTGAGGACAAGCGGGCCCGTCTTTTTGCCGCTGTTTACAGCGACGATTGGTGACGTAAAATACCTTTACGCCAAGCTGGCCTGCACGATTGAGAAATTCAATTGCCCCGGGTAAAGCTTGTGCATCCGAGAGGGCGAGCCATTTATCCCAACTGTCGTGATCGTAAACTGTGTGAGTTAAGATTCTTTGTGCATCATATGCGGTGTTGTCTAAAATCGTTTCGTCAGTGTCGACAATAATGGCAGGTGCCATTTTTTGAAAATTTTGGGAAGGGGTGATGCTAGCGCTCCAGTTTTTGTCTTTTAAAGAAAGCTCTAAAAGCTGCGAGGCCAGGCGAAAGGTTTGTAAACTATGCGCTTTGAATTCGATGGAATTTTGATACCAAAGAGCGCTATTCATATTGTTGTTTTGAATGTTGTCTGTCTTTGGGTGATTGGAACAGGCTACTAACAAATTGAGAGTCAAAACGTAACTAATAAGTTTAAAAAAGTTTTTCATAATGTCAGCGCTTTCTATTTGGAGAGGGAAGAAATTTCTCGTTTCTTGACAATGACCGCAATGATTCCGGGAAGTGCGGCAACTATGCTGAAGAGATAAAAGTTTGGCCAGCCAAGCGAGTCAGACAAAACTCCCGACATAGGTCCAACATAAATTCTGCCCACTGAAGCAAAAGAAGAGAGCAATGCAAAGTGAGTTGCAGCGAATCGCTGACTGCAAAGTGACATCAAGAATGCCACCGATGCTGCAGTCCCCATTCCTCCAGTGATATTTTCAAAAGAGACCACCCCAAGTAGCAGGGAATCTACGTTGAAAGGCACCCAGATAAACTGCAGAGAACTCACTTGCGTCACCGTGTCTAAAACTGATCCAGCCCAAGGAAGTGAAAACTCCAAATTGCCCCATGCCCCTTTTCCAAAACTTGCAAGATACCAAAATCCGGAATTGGAGAGCGCTTGGAGAATTCCAAAAAACAGCAAAGATCGCCAAAGTCCAATTCGTAACAGAATGATTCCGCCTAAGAGTCCTCCACTCAGAGTTGCGACCAGACCAAAAATTTTGTTAATCGTCCCGATCTCAGGTTGAGTGTAGCCAGATTTTAACAGAAAAGCAGTAGACAAAGATCCTGCAAAGCTATCTCCAAGTTTGTAGAGAACGATAACGACTAAAAATGAGAACGCACCCTTCATGGAAAAATACTCGGACATGGATTCTGTAAGAGCTTGGAAACCGCCTAATTTCCCCAAATAGTAAGCAGAGGGAAGTGCAAAGGCAATTTCTGTGAGAACGAAAAGTAGGCTTACCCACTTGTTTGCCGATTCGGGGTCAAAACCTAACAACACTAAGAAATATTTGCCGACAAAAGCGCCAACGACCACTCCTAAAATCATGCAGGCAAAACCTATGAGTTCTTTTTTGGGATTGGAAAGTTTGTATTTGGAAAAATCAAACAAGACCTTGGGGGAGAAAAAAGTTAAGGCGGCAAGTAGAATCATGATTCCACACATCGCTAGATAGACATTTTGCCAACCCCAAGATTCGGCCCAAAAAAATGAGAGTCCGCCGGATACCAACATCGCTAGGCGATAACCTAGCACCCCTAAAGCGGCACCCATTCCACGTTCTGAGTCCTGCAAAATGTTAGTGCGATAGGCGTCGACTACGATATCTTGGGAAGCCGATAGAAAAGCAATCAAAGTAGCTACACCGGCAAAAAGAGCGAGATTTTCTTTGGGAGAGAGTGTGGACATCGCGAAAATTGCAACTGCCAGCAAAAGTTGGCAGATGATCAGCCAACTTCGACGTTTGCCTAAAAAACTAGGTTCAAATCGATCCATCAGTGGCGCCCATAAATATTTAAATGCATAGGGTTGGCCAACGAGCGTAAAAAATCCGATCGTTTTAATATCAATTCCATCGATATTCAGCCACGCTTGCATGGCTTGTCCCGTCAAGGCTAAGGGAAGTCCCGAAGCAAATCCAAAAATTAAGAGAAATAAAAATCGCCTATCGCCGAGCGCGCGAAGGGTGTCCTTGAAAGTGTGTGCCATGATGTTCCCTCTTCCCATTTTACAATCTATCACGACTATTTCTTAGGACCAGAGGATCAGCATATTTTTCTTTAAGTGTGTTCCAAAATCTTTTAAAGAAATATGGAATGACTCTTAAACAAACCGTGCTCCTTTTTTTGATCAATCGCGACAAGGAAGAAATTTTTTTTATTCGTAAAAAAAGAGGGATGGGGAAGGGCTTGTGGAATGGGCCGGGAGGGAAAGTTCTTCCAGATGAGGCGCCTCTGAATGCATTGAATCGCGAAGCAATCGAGGAAACTGGATTAGAAGCACTAAGCCCTCAACTCGCGGGGATTGTGACCTTTCGCTTTCCGGAGGAAGTGGCAAATCAAAGTTTTAGCAATCAATGTCGTATTTACAAAGCGTTTGATTGGAAAGGAAATCACATTAGCGAAAGCGAAGAGTGCTCGTCTTTTTGGTGGCCAATTTCGAAAATCAATTTTGAGCTATTTTGGCCGGACGATCGATTATGGATGCCTTTACTTTTAAAAGGTCAGTATTTCGAGCGTGAGTATTTGTTTGACTCCAACAATGCTATTATTGAAGAACGAATATTAAAGTAACTCAGCAAGAGACATTGCCTGTTAAGCTGCCCGCTTCTTTTTTTCGTCTTTCTTCCAAGAGCTAAAATTCAACTTTCGAGAAGAATCTTTTGACGAAGCTTGAATGGGTTGCGCCGCCCCTGTGGCATTGCCAATGAGAAGCGAAAGTTCCCAAACTGATCCATTGAGATCTTCGGACTGTTTGCGCAGTTCGGAGGAAGAGAGCGAAGTTTTGGATGCAATACTTGTGGTTTCTTGCGTAGATTGGTCGATCATATTGATGGCTTTCGAGATTTCCGAAATCCCCGAACTTTGCTCGTTAATCGCCATGGTGATTTCTTTTACCATCCGGCTGACTTCATCACTTTGATAGACAATGTCCTCCAGCGCTTTTCCACAAGTTTGAGCGGTTTGAACTCCAGAGTCAATTCGAGCACTTCCCTCTTTGATGAGAGACTCAACTCGATTTTTGTTTTCTTCTACAATGTGTTTCACGTGGGATAAACTGTTGTCTAACATATCTGAAATCTCTTTAGAGGCATTTCCGCTCATGACCGCAAGATTTCCCACTTCTTCGGCAACTACAGCAAAGCCCTTACCGTGTTCTCCCGCTCGAGCAGCTTCGACGGAGGCGTTAAAACTCAGAAGCTTGGTTTGAAACACGATTTCGTTGATCACTTTGGTCTTGGTTCCAATCTCGCTTATCACTTTTGTAATTTCGGTGATGCGATTGTTGGAGGCAGTGATTTCTTTCATGATATTGGAGTTGGAATCTCGAATATCATCCATTGACTGAAACATTTCTTGAACGGAACTTTTTCCTTGTTCTGCAGAACTTAAACTTTGATGACTTGTTTGTTCCAAAGATTTAGAATTTTCGGAAGTTTTGCGAACCATGCTTGTCATTTCTTCAAGCGTGGCTGCTGTTTCTTGCAGTGCCGACGCTTGTTGTTCAGTGGCTGAAGAAAGATTGATGCTGGATTCTTCTAAACCCCCACTTGTGACAGTCACTTGGTCAGCGTTAGCTGAAAGCGAAGTCATGACTCGTTTCAAAACTCCACTCAAATCGCGGATGATATAAAACGAAATTGAGATACCAAAAAAGAACGAAACAAAAAGTGCAACAAGCGAAATCTGGCTTAAGGAATTTGCTTTTGCAATGTCGGCTTTGGAAACTGCTTGGGCAGAGCTTTCGATAAGTTCGCCTAAGGTTTCGAGTTCGGTTTCGAGAGCTGTAAATTTTTGATTAAAATCGTCGAGTTTTGCTTCGCCTTCTTTTAGCTTGCCCGAAACCATCAGATTCACAATTTCAATGCCCGAGTTGGCGTAGTCATTTGCAGCAGGAATGGCCTTGCTAATGGCGCGTCTTGAGTTCTCGTCGATGGGAAGTTGTTCCAAAGATTTTAAATGTTTTTTGATTAGCTCGGCAAATTCTTTAATTTCGGCACTCACTTCTCTTTTTGCGCTTTCGTCATTTTCTTTGGAGAGGTAGTCTGCTCTATAGACGACTGCGCGAATCCCATCGTGCATCATGTCGGCCAAGGCCATGGATTGCACTGCGGGAAGATGAGTTTCGGCAAGTTCTTTGACTGCGTTTGAGAGACTCTTGGTATTGGAATAGCTAATGGCTCCGAGGCCTAAAAGCGACACCAAAAGGACCGATGAAAAGATCCAAAGTTTTTTAGCAATTGTCATTCGCGAATCATGATCAGTGTTCATTTGAGCTCTATCGGAACTGCTGACAAAAAGTTGATATCGAAAATTATGAAATCATAAAGTACTGCAATTATTGCATAATTCAGGAAACATCAAAAAAGCTTTATTTTTAACGCGCTGTGCCGATATGCTTAAGGTAATGCAATTGAAACGAAATGCTGTTCAAGAAAATGAAAAAGTTTTGTCGTCTAATCTCGCGAATATTCTTTTTCCGGAACTTGAAAGAAGTGCCAAGGCTTTGCCTCACGATTGGGTAAACTGGATTTCACGAAGCAAAGAATTTCACAATCAAAAACTGATAGAGGGACACCTGTTGAGTTACCTTTATTTTGTGCTTCCACTCTTACACTTGGCACTTCGAAAAAGTCCTTATAAATTTTTCAAACGATGCATGGAGTTTTCGTTTTCATTGGTCGCACTCATTGGTTTTCTCCCATTTTTTGCATTGGTCGCGTTGGCGATTAAAATGGAATCTCCGGGTCCAATATTTTTCAGGCAGCTAAGAATGGGGTTTTTAGGGAAACCTTTTTGGATCTATAAATTTCGTACAATGACAGATGGAGCCGAGCTGAAAAATGCCAACGTGATTCCATTGCATAAAAATCAAGATGATCCTCGAGTCACACGATTTGGAAAGTTTATGAGAAAATTTAAGGTCGACGAGTTACCTCAAATCCTCAATGTGATTCGAGGGGATATGTCGCTCATTGGACCCAGACCTCTATCGGTCGACGAGAGTTTGGTGACTCCCGCAAGATATCTGCCACGCTACGCGGTACTCCCCGGAATGTCGGGCTTGTGGCAAGCCTTTCGACCTGACCTTAATGACGGAGTGCGAAAGATGCGTTTTGATGTGGTTTATGCGCGTAATATGAGCTTCTGGATGGATTTTAATATTTTCTTTGCCACTTTTAAGGTCTTTGTACGAGGAGAGAATTTTACCGGCCCACCTCCGTCGGTTGTCAAAAAATATGCCGAGCAAGATGCACGGAGACGTGAGCGATTAAAGGCAAAAGCCTAAGAGAAAATCCTTGAGTGCCGAGAGCTCAATCGATTAAAAGCTCCTGAATTGTGAATCAAGCTTTGGGTCGGCATATCCTGATTGAATTGAGTGGCTGTGACGCCAAAGTGTTGGATGACGTTTCTAGCATCGAAGCCGCAATGCTAAGCGCTGCTGAAAAAGCAGGCATGACCATTATCCAAAGTTCTTTTCATCACTTCAGTCCTATTGGCGTTTCAGGTGTGGTGGTGATTCAGGAATCTCACTTAGCCATTCATACCTGGCCTGAATACGCCTATGCCGCTGTAGATTTATTTACTTGTGGCAACACCGTCGATGCCTGGAAATCCTTTGAATATCTTAAGGACGCTTTAAAAGCTAAAGAACATTCCGCCATTGAAATGTTTCGGGGCTCATTGAATCTTTTGCAAAAGGTAGAGACTCAATACAATTTTGAAAAGGGGCGCAGAGGTCTTGTTCCAAAAACCCAGCGATCGTTGTGGTTCACCGAGAAAGACGAATCCCAAGCATTAAGTTTAAAATACACAGGGGATTTGCTTTTTAATGATAGATCCGAGTTTCAGAGCGTGCGCATTTACAACACCCAAGCCTATGGAAAAATGCTGGCGCTCGATGGCGCCATTATGTGCACCGAACGTGATGAGTTTCACTATCATGAAATGCTGGTTCACCCCGCAGCGCAGTCTTTAAAGACCTTGAAGAAAGCGCTCATAGTTGGGGGTGGTGATGGCGCATGCGCGCGAGAGCTTTTAAAATATACCGAGCTTGCGCACATCGATCTCGTAGAGATTGACGACAAAGTGATTCAAGCCGCAACAAAATTTCTACCAAGTCTTTCGAAAAGCCTGAGTTCTCCCAAGGTCCATGTCACTGTGGGAGACGGCGTGAGTTTTGTTAAAAATCAAAAGCCCGAAACCTATGATTTGATCATCATCGATGGATCCGATCCGGTTGGCCCTGCCTCCCAACTTTTTGAAGAAGCCTTTTACCAAAACTGCGCAAAACTTTTAGCGGATGGTGGAGTCATTGTAGCTCAAGCCGAGTCTCCGATGTTTCAAGAAAAAACTTTTGTCCATTCACGAAAAGCTTTAGAAAAAGTATTCTCAAAAAATGCAGTTGCCACGGCTTTAATCTATGCTCCAACATATCCCAGTGGAATGTGGGGACTTCATTTTGCAAGTCGTAATGAAACGTTGTTTAAGAGGCCTGTCGCATTAGAAAAAATTGCAGAATTTGTCGCGAAAGAAAAACTGCAATACTACAACGAGCAGATTCATGAGGCGGCATTTGTCTTGCCCACATTTGTGAAAAAAATGTTAGAAGATTCACTTTAAGGAGATATTTTAATGAGCATGGATTTGAATGCTGTCGCCGTACATAACGGATCATTTTTAGGAATCGAAAATTCATTTGAATCATCCAAAATAGTGCTTTTTCCCTTGCCTTGGGATGTCACGACTAGTTATCGAGCGGGAACTCGTAGTGGCCCTCAACATATTATTGAGGCCAGTTACCAGCTGGATTTGTTTTCACATTTTTTAAGCAAAGCTTGGGAAACGCCATTTCACACTTTGGAGAATTCCGAAGAATGGCTAGCCAAAAGTGCTGCACTCCGAAATTCGGTTGAGTCATACGTCGCGTTTTTAGAAAGTGGCAAAAGTCTTAACGATGATTCCCAAATGAAAAAAACTGTGAGTGAACTGAATCTTGCTTGTGACGAATTTTTTGCTTGGGCCTTAAAAAATTGCGAGAGTTTCGTAGAGCAAGGCAAAATTCCAGTCATTGTGGGAGGGGATCACTCTGTCACCTACGCCCCTGTGAAGGCGTTGAGTGGAAAGTATAAGGACTTGAGTGTTTTGCATTTTGATGCTCATGCGGATTTACGAATTCGCTATGAAGGGTTTGAACATTCCCATGCGTCTATCATGAATCGATTGCTTCGAGAAAATGCTATCCATAAGCTTGTCCAAGTGGGAATTCGTGATTTTTGTCCAGAAGAACTTTCGCAAATCGAAAATGATGGACGAATCAAAACTTATTTTGATCGGGATTTAAAGCAAAGGCGTTTTGAAGGTCAGAATTTTAAACAAACTGCACGAGAAATTATAGATCAGTTAAGCTCAAGAGTTTATGTCAGTTTCGATATTGATGGATTAGATCCCAAGTTGTGTCCGGACACGGGAACTCCTGTGCCTGGGGGATTGGAATTTGATGAAGCAAGGTATTTGATAGAAGAATTGGCACGCAGCGGTCGCCAAATTGTGGGTGGGGACATTGTAGAAGTCGCGCCATCGATAGATTTGGACAACGAGTGGAATGGAAATGTAGGGGCTCGAATGCTTTGGACCCTAGTCCAGGCTATTGAGTTTTCTAGACGACTTCATAACTCGTAATTTGTATGTTAAAATACAAAGCCCTATGGAACGCATTCAAGAATCAATGACTCAATCCAATTCCTTCACCTTTACAGTTGCGCAGTTACTTTCGGGACTTGTCAAAGTAGGGGGCAAAGTTTGTGTCAATGCTTGGGTCCGCACTCGTCGGGATTCTAAAGGCGGTTTTAGTTTTGTTGAGCTGAACGATGGTTCTTGCTTTAAAAGCATTCAGGTTGTTGTTGATGCAAAAATTTCGAATTATCAAAGTGAAATCTTAAAATTAGGAACCGGAGTTTCGGTTTCAATATTGGGAACCTTAGTTGCTTCGCAAGGAAAAGGGCAAAGTTTTGAGATTCAAGCTGAAGAAGTTAAAGTCATTGGATGGGTGGATGATCCCGAAACTTATCCCGTATCAAAAAAGGGACACACTTTTGAGTTTTTAAGAACCATGGCGCATTTGCGACCTCGGACAAATACCTTCGGGGCTATTGCAAGACTACGACACACTTTGGCCCAAGCGATCCACCGTTTTTTCCATGAAGAAGGATTTTTTTGGGTACACACTCCTATCATCAGCACCAATGATGCAGAGGGTGGGGGTTCCATGTTTCGCGTGACGACTTTGAATCTGCAAGACCCTCCAAAGCTCGCGGGAAAAACCGATTTTTCGAAAGATTTTTTTGGGAAAGAGGCTTATCTCACCGTGAGCGGGCAGTTAAACGGAGAGTCCTACGCCTGCGCACTGGGAAAAATTTACACTTTCGGGCCGACCTTTAGGGCAGAAAATTCGAATACCTCTAGGCATCTTGCCGAGTTTTGGATGATCGAACCTGAGATGGCCTTCGCGACGCTTAAGGAAGATGCTGAATTGGCAGAAAAAATGCTCAAGTATGTGTTTCAAGCCGTGTTAAATGAGCGCGCCGATGATATGGCATTTTTTAATGATCGCATCGAGAAAACTGCGATTTCCAGACTCGAATCCTTTATCAAAGAACCCTTTGCGCAAATTGATTACACAGATGCCGTTAAAGCTCTCGAAAAATCTGGAAAAACTTTTGAGCATGCTGTGTCTTGGGGCATAGATTTGCAAACCGAACACGAACGTTGGCTTTGTGAGGAACATGTCAAACGACCTGTGATTGTGAAGAATTACCCAAAAGATATTAAAGCATTTTATATGAAAATGAACCCCGACATGAAAACGGTGGCGTGTATGGATGTTCTAGCTCCGGGAATTGGAGAAATTATCGGCGGCTCCCAAAGAGAAGATGATTTAGAAAAGTTAGATCGGCGAATGCTTGAAATGCATTTAAAGAAAGAAGATTACTGGTGGTATCGCGATCTGCGACGCTACGGCTCGGTTCCCCATGCGGGTTTTGGATTGGGCTTTGAAAGAACGGTGGCGTACGTTTCGGGAATGACCAACGTGAGAGATTGTATTCCGTTTCCACGAGCTCCCGGGCAAGCGGATTTTTAGAAGGCAAAGTTCGCTGCAGCTTTTTCTTTCACGCAGGGGCTTAAATCGAAATCAAAAAGATGCTGCATTTGAGAGCGGTTGAAAACATTTACGGGATTCATCATCTCCGCGGTCGATATTGCATATTTTCCATTCCCTAAATCATGCCGCTGCCAAGCCTTCCGGTCGGCACTTTCTAACATTAAACTCAGTGTTAAATACCTCGGAAAGGGATTGGCATTGGGAATCGTGACTAAAATTTCATAAGCGGAATTGGGTGGCTGATAGTCCCGCCTGACTTGCGGCCCTGAAAAAAATGCCTCGCCCTCTCCGAACATTTTGGGTGGGGATTGTTTTTTGAGTTCTGTACTTAAACATTGAGCAAATGGCGATCCATATTCGAGGAGTTCGATTTGAACATTTGGAAGAAGTAAAGATGAAGCAAGTGTGATGATTCCAAGCATCAAGTGATTATAGTGTAGAGAATAAAGTTGTGTATAGAGTTGTGTCGCTAAAAAATCAAAAGTGGGTTAAAAAAGTTTTTGGAGGATTCTCATGCCTGCGCCATCATTAGAAGATTTAGTATCGTTGTGTAAACGAAGAGGTTTTATTTTCCCCGGTTCGGACCTCTATGGTGGTTTGCAAGGGACTTACGACTATGGCCCCTTAGGCGTAGAACTTAAAAACAATCTCAAAGCCTCGTGGTGGAAGTCCATGGTTTTCGAACGAGATGATATTGAGGGCTTGGATGCTTCCATTCTTACCCACCGCATGGTGTTGAAGTATTCAGGACATGAATCCACTTTTACGGATCCACTGATTGACAATCGAAAAAGTAAAAAGCGGTATCGCTTAGATCATTTGTTGAAAGAGCAAAAGCCAACTGTTCTTGAGACTTTGAAAAGTCTTTTGCAACTTAGTCCCACTGCTGATGTAGGAGAAATGTGTAGCGCGCTGCTTAAAAATTCTGACAACTCAGAAGCTCATTTAAAAACTGCAAAAGTAATTGATCCTGCAGATGGGGCTGCCGGCGATTGGACCGCACCACGTCCCTTTAACATGATGTTTAAAACGGCTGTTGGTCCAGTAGCTGAGGAAGGATCTTTTGCTTATTTGCGTCCCGAGACTGCTCAAGGGATTTTTGTGAATTTTAAAAATATTCTTGATTCCACTTCCCGCAAACTCCCATTTGGCGTTGCGCAAATTGGTAAAGCTTTTCGTAACGAAATCACTCCAAGGAATTTTATATTTCGTGTGCGTGAGTTTGAGCAAATGGAAATCGAGTATTTTGTAAAACCTGGTACTGACGAAACCTCTCATGAAGAGTGGCTTGAATCGCGATTAAAGTGGTGGGAGTCTTGCGGGATTCCACGCGAGCAGATTAAAGTTTACGATGTGCCTAAGCAAGACTTGGCACACTATTCAAAACGTACCTATGATTTGATGTACAATTATCCTACTTTGGGATTTGAAGAAATCGAAGGGATTGCCAATCGAAGTGACTATGATTTGGGCTCGCATACACGCTCGCAAAGTGAGTTAGGGCTTTTTGCAAAGGTCAATCCCAATGCGGATTCTGTTTCAAAACTTGCCATTCAAGATCCCGAAACAAATAAATGGATTGTGCCATTTGTTATTGAACCTTCCTGCGGAGTGGATCGTGCAGTCTTGGCGGTACTCTCGGAAGCTTATACAAAAGAAACACTGGAAAATAACAGCGAACGTATTGTGCTAAAACTGAAAGCTCATTTAGCTCCTATTAAAGTTGCCGTGATTCCCCTAGCGAAAAACAAAGAAGAAATCACCAGTGTCGCTAAAGCTTTGAAAAATGAATTGCAGAAGCTTGGACTTGGAAGAATTTTGTATGAGGACACCGGAAATGTGGGCAAAGCTTATCGTCGACATGATGAAGTCGGTACGCCATTTTGTGTCACAGTGGACTACGACACTGTTGGGAAAAGTGAAGACTTAGCTTTGCATGGAACGGTTACAGTTCGAGAACGCGACTCCATGAAACAAGAGCGTGTTGCGATCAAAGATTTATCAAAGTTTATCAGGGCAAAATTTGAATAAAAGTTCGCGACGAGAAAAATTTCTCGTCGCGATTTTGTGAACGTACTATTGAGCTAAAATTTCTTCAAAAATTTCTCTCATGTGTTCAGGTGAGGTTTGATTAACGCGAGCGGCTTTTTCGAGAAGCTTGTTTAAATCTTCTTTTTCGCCACCCATGTATTTTTTTACCGAAGACTCTGCTTGGTTGATATTAAAACCGAACATTTTTTCGGAAAAAGCGTTGGCGTCGGTGTCCGTGATCTGGCGACGTTTCTTAAGTTTCTTCCAGTCCACTACAAGCTTGGCGACTTGCAGGCCACGGTCTTCAGACAAACCATAATTTGCCGACAATTGCTCACCAACATTTTGAACGCGGATTTTTTCGACAAAGGCGCCAGCTTTTTCTAGGTCACGTGGGGTTCCTGCGCTGCTTTCATAAAGAGTTCCCCAAGCATCACGGTAGTAGCTTGCACCATCGGGCCAAACGCTAACACTGTCGTTGTTGTAGAAATCCAAATCATCGACATAAGTACCACGCCAGCCGGAATCGATGTTGATCGCGCGATATCCCGATAGGCTACTACTATCGCTTACCACAATAAATCCTGAACCTTGTAAAGTAGGATCTTTTGCTAAAGTGTAGGAAGTTGCCGTTCCATCTTCGTAATTAATATTTTTTACAAAAGTTTCTGCACGTGTGGCAGGACGAACATAGCTGTCACCCCCTCCACCGCCATTGCAAGCACTGAGGGCTGTGACACCTAAGATTGTTGAGACTAAATATTTTTGCATAGATTCTCCATTTAATTATTGGGGTTTTTAAAAATGCGGAGTTGCCATGAATTGTTTTCAAAGCAATTCGCCGCAAAATGTCTTTCAAATGTGTTTCGGGAAATGGGGTTCATTGTTTTGCAATTTTTGCCAATGCTCAAACTTTGATCAAATGATGAACGAAAAATTCCTTCACTGTTCCAGTCAAGGTTTTGCATTCCAGCTCCTTGAGTCAAACTTTGGTCTAAAAAGATATGGGCTTTTTCTGAGGACGCGGGGAAAACTAAAAGTGACTCCTGAAACAACGTTCCTGGAAAAAACGAATAGCGTTCAAGCGAGCGTTCGTCTTTCAGTTTTCCATCTTGTGAAAACGAGCTGAGTGAATATTTGCTGGCGCTTAAAAAATGAAATTCATTTTTTTGATTGTAGCTAATTCCAAGCAATGCAAAAATTGGATCAAAAGGATTTTTTTGAATCAGTTTAAAGGTACGGTGTTCCGTAAATTCACCGTTGTGATGACGTTTTAAGGCACACACGCTTAGCAGGGTTCCGGCGTCCTGGGTTCGCGCAAAGGCAATGCTGCTCTTTTGATCGCCTGATTTTAAATCTAGAATTTGATGAAGGGAATCAGCGTCACTGAGCAAGCAGGGTTTGGACTGAAAGAGTTTTTTAAAATTCACGATACCTAAATCACTGTTGAGAGTTGCCTGATAAAATGTGTCTTCTTCAAAACTTGAGATTTTTTTAAAAATCAGTTGAGCTCGTGAATTGTTCAAATCATTTGAGGACTGCGGGACCATTGCAAATGCCTCCAGCCGATCTGTTGGGTGGGCCAAAACTTGTTTGAGCAGTTTGCGTCTGAGGTCCTTTGTGTCAATTATGACAAAAGAGAGCTTTGAGTTCTTTAGATCCCAAACAGTGGTGTAAAAGAATTGTTGTTCTTGCTTTTTCTCGCTTTCACTGAGGGAACTTTTATCTCCGAGCGCTTTACCAAATGACATGAAGCTAAAATTGGGAATGTTGTTGCTTAGCTTGCTTAACCACGCCCACTGATTTTGTGAAGGAGCAAAAACCCCTTCGTTTATTTGAGAAAAATTTTGAAAGCTCAAAGGGTCATTATTTTTTACCCATGTGTAGTTCATGGATAGTGTTTCGGTTTGGGGATCTGTACCAAGGAATTGCAAAAGTTTGAGCGATTCGGAATAGTTTAGAGCGATGTTAACTTGCTTGGCATTTTTTAGTTCAAGCTCGAACGTTTTTTGAAGTGATTCTTGATTCGTGAGTTCATAAGTTCTGAATTGAAGTCCGCTTTCATTGTTTATACTTTGATAGTAGAAGTGCCGGCCACCCAGTTTGTGAGTTAAATAGCTTCTTAAGCTTAAGCTGGAACTGGAGCTGAGAGATTCATATGATTTTGATTCACTTGTCCAAAGTGAATGATCTTTTTTAAGTCTCAAAGTCTCACGGAAGCTTTGATCCTCAAACTCTACTTGAAAGGTTATTCGAGTTTGAAGTTCTTGTGCTGCCAACTTTGTTTGAATTTTGCGTGAGATTCTGAAGAGCTTTCGATTGGCAAGTTCACCCATCTCTGTGATGGCAGGCTCAGCCACAGTAAGATGCGGCCTAGACTTTTGAGATTCTGATTCAAGAGCAAAATGAACGCCTATATCCTTTGCTGAGGAAATGAGAGATACTTCTAAGTCCAAACTGAATTTTGACTCATCGTCTAGGTCCAGTTTTACAATTTTGTAGCTTAACGCTTTCCAGTCACCCCACGAATGCAGTTTCCTGTTTGGGTCTTTTTTTAAGTCGGAATAGAGTTCTACGAGTGCCTGAGCGCTGAGAACAGGAATTTTGTGGCGCTTTTGGCTTTGGAATTCTTTCAGGAGAAAGGGCAGCTCATTTTTGGGCACGAGATTTTCACTGATGAGAAATGCCAAAAGCCCCGATACATATGCGGCAGATTGGCTAGAGCCCGATTTCACTTCGTAACCATTTTGAGTAAAAATTTCACTATCGATTTTTTTAGGAAAAGTGCTGAGGATGTTTTCGCCTGGCGCATAAAAATCAACAGAATTACCAAAATTGGAAAAGTGCGAAATTTCCAGATCTTGGCCGTGGGATCCAATACACAAGACTGAAGATAAATTACAGGGGAAAAGCGGGAAGCTGTGGCCGTTGTTACCTGCAGCAGCAACGATGATGATGTTTTCTTTTGCGGCTTCTTCCAAAGCCAATCTTAATGCCTCATTGTTCACAAAAGTGGGCCATCCCAAGGAGAGATTGATGACATCCACTTTTTGCTTGATGGCGTAGTGAATTGCTGAACTGAGTCTTTCAGAAAAACTCAGCAAATTTTGGGGCGCACCGAAATCTTGTTTTGAAGTGACTTTGATTGGCAATATTTTGATGGAATCTGAAAAGGATCTTATTCCAGTTTGGTTTGAATTTTGGGCTGCTATGATTCCCGCAATATGAGTACCATGCCCTTGGTCGTCATAAGGTCGATTGTTGCCCTCTTTGTTTTGAGTTTCAACAAAGTTCCATCCCGCGCAGTCACCTTTGAATTGATTCTTATCTCTGTCTTCGGCCTTTGTTGCGATAGGCAAACGGTGATTTTCTTCACACTCGACTTCATTGTAAGCGATTTGATTGACAAGTTCCTCGTGGTCCAAATCTACGCCGGAATCAATAACTGCTACTACAGTCTTGCGAGCTAAGTGTGAGTCTTTGAGGTTTTGCATTCCCAAATGTGCATCGGGATGGCTGAGAAATTTAATTTTTTTAACATCGCTTTGTTCCCTGAAAAAGTATCCGCTTGAACTTCTGAATGCCCATTGAAAGCTTTCAAAGGGACTGAATGTTTCTTCACATTGCACTGCTTGGGCGATGAGGAAGCTGAGCGGTAACAGACTGCATAAGTTGAGGGTTTTATGTCGTTGATTTTTCATAGTCGCTCCATCAACCAGCCAATGAAGAATTGACTAGGGGCAATTTTAAGTTCTTCTCTAAAATCTTCCACGGGGCCCGAAATCGCAAAAGAACCAAAGGCACCAATGGTGTTTGAAAAATAGCTTTGGTCTGCATCTTCCACGCCTTCTCGAAACCCTTGAATGCGAGAGGAGATGAGAAAGTTCTTTCGACTTCCAAAAAGGATTTCAAGTCCTGTGCGATTTAAAAAAGTTTCGGTTGTGGTAACAATTTCGGCAAGATATTTTGTGTATTTTTCGAGATTGCCTTTTCGATAGTGTTTGTTAAAGCTCTTACGTCTATTTTGAAACTTATTGACAACACTTTTAAGTCTTAATCCCTTAAGACCCGAGTAGGTGCTAAATACACTTTCAATTTTTTCATCGGGTACAGTAAAAAAGTACTCAATTCCTTCTGTGTAAAACTGATAGTTGAGCTCAATATTGTAAAAGTGAATTTTATTCACGCCGTTCAAAGTAGTGGGTGGATAAAGCGGCAGGCCGTTTCGGACATTGATGGCATCTATGATTTTTTGTGCCTCGCTTTTAGCAATCGTCCATCCCGACCATGAATAAGAATTTTTCACATAAGGTTCTCGAATAAAGTCTTTTTCAATGTCTTCAATTCCACTGACAATGCCATCCACATGGGTCGTACGCGTAATTTGAGAGCCCAGCACCGAATCTCCCGGGCGTCCATTGCCCGGACTCACTAAGCTTGCTTCCACATCCAACGCTTCATCAAGTGCCGCATTGGCAGCCTTGAGGACGAGGTCCTCATAGTTTTTCCCTGACATTCGACTCACAGTTTTTCTGTAAAAACTTCGTTTCACTTGGCTCGCTTTGTGTTCCACTTCAAATCTAAGATTGGATTGCAAGGACGCCCATTTCCAATGCAAAATGCCTGCTCGTCCGACGTTGGTGTCAAATTTGTATTTTAAAAGAAATGGATCTTGAGTGGCATCAAGCGCCTCGGTGCTATGCGACTCTAAAACTTCACTGAGTTGCCTGACACTTTTGAGAGCTAGACTGGGTTCTTCGTTTTGATCAATTTTTAGAGAGTAAAATCGGGTGCGTGCATTCCCAACATTTCGTTCAATCGAAAGTTCCACTACGGGGATCGCCGCTTTGAATTGCACGGACATTAAAAACTTTCGTACATCCCCTAAGTCCCGATAGATGTGAAGCGTGTTATCGTCATAACGCAAAATGTGCAAACGAGACAAAACCAATTGAGAGGCCTGAAATTTTAGATAGGCACCCAGATACTGCGTATAGTTGTAGCCAACTTGAGTGTTAAGTCCGGCACCTAGGGTGTCGGTCACCATTAAAGATTCCCCCACGAGGAACTCATCTTTAAAATCTTGTAAAACAGTCGAAATTTCTTTTTTGTCTTCGTCGCTAAGTTCTCCCGAAGGATCAAGATGCTGAAGCTTGTCAAATTTTTTACCAAGTTTTTGTTCGAGGAGTGGGATGAGAATATTTTTAAAAGGATATTGAAGGGCACTTTTTATTTTAGAAATGGGTCTCAAATGAGTGTAGGATCTTGTGACATAAGCACGACCTTCTAGTGCTGCCGACCACGGCACCGGCATACCTTGCACGCCAACGAATGCTCCAATGTAGGCATTCAGTCCGACAGAATCGGCTAGTTGCACCTGATTGTCGGCGCCCATGTATGAACCAATGATAATGTCTCGACTCGCTAGAAGATTTGCACCCCAAAGCGGGATGGCGAAGAGTCCAAGAGGAACATTTTTAAATTCGCCTGTAGTCATGAACTCTGAAATTTGTTTTTTTACCAACTCAAGTTGTTTTTCTTGTAGCTTTTTTTCGAGATCGGCTTTGGGAATGAGTCGGTCATTGATTTGACTTAGGGCATTGAAAAGCAGATTGGAAAATATTTTCGACTTTAAAAGAGACCTGATTTCGCTGTTGGAAAGAGGATTCTCGGGATCGCCATAGGCAAAGCGCGAACCATATCCTGGCCAATTTTCGAGGAGAATTTTTCCATTTTGTAAATGGGGAGAGAGCGTCACTTGCGAATTGATGGGGAGTGCTGACGAATTGAGGGATAGGTCCTTGATCAAATCATTTCGTCGGGAGATAAATTTTTCAACAAGAAGGAGTGCGACCTCTTTAGGAAGTTTTGCCGATTCAACGACTTCCACCCAATCTTGACGACTGAGTTTTGCTATGCGCTTCGCGATCCATCGGGCATCATCAAGCGGCGTAGAAAACTCGTCTGCGCTTTCATAGCTGAGTTTGAGGTGTTCTGAAATTGTTCGAGCAAAATCCCACGGCAACATGTTCACACTTTCGGGATTGTTTAAAAGTTCAAAGGGGATCAGAAGCGAATTTAGGATTCTTCGACCTTTGATGACGCTATTAGGAACATAACCCATTGCAAGATTATAGATTTCTGAATGCGCATGGAAGGCGATAGCATCTTGAATCGTGAGGATGTGTTGAGTTGTGTCGTGGTGAACAATCCATCGCTCTGTTGTGCCATAGGTGGACTCGGCCATGCGTGCGCTAAAAAGTTCAAGACTTGCTGCTGAATCAAATTTTAACTTGAGTTGGGGCACACGTTGGCTGGCCTCGACGATGTAGCCAAGTTTTCGCAACAAAGCTTTTCGAAGCAATGCGTTGTGAGAATTTTTTGAGATATAAAAAAGGACAGACTGGAGATTTCCTTCGGCGTTTTTTAGACTTCCAACAAAGCGAAAATTTGAGCTTCGAGAGGGAACAATTTCGACATTGCTGAAGAGAGTATTTTTAGGGAAATCTAAACTTACGTCGAGTTTTTGTTGGCTGGTGAATGAAGAACTTGAATTCCAAATTTCTTGGTCAGGACTTGGCTCAAGGTTTGATAGATCTACTCCCGAATTTCGTAATGCCAGTGCCTCGTCGACTGTGAGAACTTGATCCGGTTGATTTGGCGAAACCAAATCTGTAGCGGGATTGCCGGACTTCAAGAGCGAAATGCTTCCCGCTAGGTCAGTGGGGAGCTCTTCTGCCCAACTCAACCATGTGTTGAAAGAACTCAAAGTTGCAAATGTCAAAATCAAGAATGATTTTTTAAAGTTCTTCATGTGGCAGCAAGTAGCAAATAATGACGGCCACTCGTGACTTAAATGACATTAAGTGTCACCAGCTGCAGCATGTAAAGAAGCTGTCAGTTGTCCAAAGTTGTTGGAACTAAATCAGTTTTTTTTTAGCCTGTTCCAAAAAACACTTTTTAGTTTGTGATCCCATTTTAGATTTTGTGAACGGGATAGTCGGTGTAACCCACATTTGTCTCGCCGTAAAATGTTTCGCTTTGGAAAGGAGTAGGAGAAATATTTTTTTCAATTTTAAAAGGGAGATCAGGATTAGAAATAAAATATTTTCCAAAGGCCACAGCATCTGCCTCATTCCGTTCTAACAGAAGATTGGCACTTTCAAAGTCATGCCCTTCATTGGCGATGAATATTCCTTGAAATTCTTTTCGCATCAAAGGACTTAAGCGAGGTTCTTTTAGAGATTCGCGGGTAAAAATGAAAGCAATTTTTTTTATCGAAAGTTCACGCGCAATATAAGTGAATAATTCTTTTGCATTGGAATCACCCATGGAATGGGAATCACATCTGGGAGCGAGATGCACTCCGACTTTGCTTGCGCCCCATACCTCAATTGCGGCGTCCACGATTTCCATCAAAAAGCGACAACGATTCGAAACACTGCCACCGTATTCATCCGTGCGGTGGTTTGTTGAATCTTGTAGAAACTGATCAATGAGATATCCATTAGCAGCATGAATTTCTACGCCATCAAAATTTGATTGAAAGGCATTTGAAGCAGCTTTTTTATACTGCGCTACGATTTCTTTGATTTCTGCCATTTCCAAGGCACGTGGTACGGGATAGGCAATGGGTGGTCGCACTAAGCTCACGTTTCCGATTGCTGCAACTGGGGAGGGGGCTAAGGGCAGTTTTCCGTCCAAATAGAATGGATGGGATATTCGGCCTACGTGCCAAAGTTGGCAAAATATTTTTCCATCTTTTTGGTGCAATGCTTGAGTGATTTTTTTCCATCCAGCAATTTGTTCATCACTCCAAATTCCGGGGGTGCGAGGGTAACCCACTCCCATGGGATGGATTGAGGTAGCTTCGGTCAAAATCAAGCCGGCAGAAGCACGTTGGCAATAATATTCGAGCATCAATTCGTTTGGTATTCTGTCAAAAGCACGGCAGCGAGTGAGTGGTGCCATGATAATGCGATTTTTTAAAATCATGTCACCCATTTTGAGCGGCTTTAAGAGTTGAAAATAACTATTCGTCATTCGCAAACTCTACAATTTAATTCTATCGAATTCTACGGTTTGCCAAGGTTAGTTACAAAATCTAAAAGAGTTTGGGCGTCTTTGTCGCGGTCGGCTTGTGCAAGAGTATCGGGCATAGGGCCTTGGCCAGCGGGTAAATTGGTGTTTTTGATGAGACGGTATAACGGTGAATTTGTAGGAGTGGCTTTTGAAATCAGTTTGATATTCGTCCCAAAGGTGCCACTAAACTGAAAAGCTTCCCATGTTGCTTCGGTCGCGGCATCGACAGTGATGTTGTTGCCTAGGTTATCTGCGTCAAAACGAATCCCACCTCGTTGAAGTGTGGCTCCGTGGCAGCTTATACAGCGCGCAGCAATCACATCTTTTGCAGCTTTCATTCTTTCTGCAGCTGTAGGGCCAGTCACCACAGCGGTGCCTCCGCCAGAAACAGTGTATTCTTCAAGTTTTGAAAATGCAAAAGCGAGTTGGTCTTTTCCAGGTCCCTGATCAGTGAGAAGCATCATATCGGGTGAAGTTGTTACTCCAGCAGTGATGTTCATTGGTGAACCGAGTGTAGGTTGAGTGGGGAGTAATAAAATTGCTGTTTTGAATGTGGCGTCATTTGATCTTTTTGCGCCGTTGATTTCGACATCCATCCGAGTGAGTTTTAAATTCTTTGGTGAGTAGATTCTAAAATCGATCAAACGATAGGAATCCTCAGTTTCGACTTTAAAAATTTTAAATTTCATAAAAGAATTCGCAAATCCTGCGCCACCTCGATACAAGTTACTCAGGGGAACTTGAAGTTCTTGTGCGCCAGTGCGAGTTGCAGGGAGTGTTTGAGGTATACTTAATGTTTGAGTTTTTAGTGGAAGAATTTCTATTCCCAGTTCGCTTGCACTTTCAGCTGTAAAGACATTAATTCCTGATAAAAATTCTGATGCAATGCGCTCGGATTCGGCATCACCTTCGTTCCAAAATTGGTGTCCTTTTTTTATTGTTGTGTAGAGCGCAGAGTACTCGGGTCGTTCAAAGTTAATTTTTTCACCTTCGATAACTGCGTCAAAGGCTTCTTCCAAATTTTCTGACGCATGTTTTAAACTCGAATTTGCAGCGTGGCATTCGATACAACGATTGGAACGAGAAACTTTCCAAACATTTAAGCAATAACTTTGTGCGGCTCCTTCATATTTGCTGCAATATTTTTCGAAAGCATCGACTTCAGTTGTGTCTGGTGGCAAGTCTTCGGGAACACTTTGTATCAGTTCTGGTCCGCCTGGGCCAATCACTTTTCCTGTTGCCATTTTGCATGAGCTAAGCAGAAAGCCTGTCACGACTTGAATTAAAAAAAATAATTTGAAGTGACGTGCAAATGAATTCATATTTAAACCATTTTCTTAAGCTTAATATATGTCGAAGAGATTTTTGTGGGATCTGCGCCTAGTAGATTTAACATAGCCCCATGAGGAGTGGGATCAATGCCTGCTGCCACTAGATAATTTGCGACAATCGCTTGAGCAGACATGGTTGCCGATCTTCCCAAACCGCCCGCGCCATTTCCGTTAACATCTGCTCCAGTCGTGATCATTCCAATTTGCCGGGATTGTGTGGTCGCATCCGCGAGAAGCGCGCTTTTGGAAGCGAGTGTGCGAGTTTGCGAAGATGTTGCGGTCACAATGGGTGAAGTGGGATTGACAACCCAAACAGAATGAATGGTACCGCTTAAATCATCGCCTGCGGGATTGGTGCGTCCTGTTGTGCCATTGAGGGCCGAAAAGTCAGTGACAATTCCACCGTCTTGAATGGTGACAATAAAAGCTTTAATGTTTTTTCGTGTAAAATATTCAATCGTTTTTCCGATGGCATCTCCAGCTGTTCGGTCATAATTTTCAATGTAGGCTTGTCCAAGAGTGTGATAGTCGCCACCGGCCACGGCGATGGCAGCACCGGATGCATTCCCATTTGCTAAAAGGTGGGCCATGGTACCAAGTTGTTTTTCAAAATTGTTTGTGTTGAAATTTGAAAAAACTTGCGCAAGGTCCGTATCTGTTGTGGTCGATGGAAATACGGTAGGACTTGTTACATTAAAGTCCAGATTGATGGATTTTCCACCAACGTTCATGCACTCGATGATGTCTTTTGATTCGGAAGCTAGACTTCTGCCATTTAAAAAATCCACTTGGCTGTTATTGAGATTTTTTAATGAATCCCAAACTTGCGAAGCTTTTGTAGCACCAAGATTGGCAACCAGTGCTCCTGATTTTAGAGCATTTTGAATATCAGTAGGACTGCTTACTTTAACAAAAGAATAAGCTCCTTTTCGACTTCCTGAGGGTGCGGCTTGATAGGTGCCCGAAAGATTGGCGAAGGTGCCAACGCCTTTAAAAATTCGTCCTGCGGGTGCGACTTGAGCTAACATATTTGCAGGAGAAGAGTGAGCCGAGACGCGATCATCTAAAATTCCGCTGTAGTCATCATCAGTGACCGAGTTAATGACAAAAAAGTCTGTTGAAAGTTTTGCTTTTTCCGAAGTTGCGGCCATCAGTGATTGCGTAAAAGGATGGAGTGCCCACATTGTTCCACCAAAAGCACGAGTTAAATTGACTTCGTTTCCGGATGTCACTGTAGAAATGGCTGCACCACGTTTTGCCATATTGCCGCCGGCATTGCGAAAAGATTCTTTGTCGCCTTCGACGGTACCAGGAAGGAGTGCCGCATTGATACTTGGACCACCGGCGAGGTCAAAAATCATAAAAACAACGCGGTCGTTGTTGACGACGTTTGACAGACCACATTCTGCGGCTGTTGCGGATTGTGTGAGCAAATTTAAAAAGCTTGGCATGGCCACGTAGCCGATGGTGCCAAGACTTGCATTGCCCATAAATTGGCGTCGGCTAATTTGCAGGTGACCGTTGCTTTTGACTATTTGATCAAGTTCTTTTTTTTCTTTTTTAGACTCTGACATAAATTCTCCTGTCATTTCCTATTTTAAAATCACGGGTGCTGCTGCAAGCGCGGGAATACAAACTCCTGCCATAACATTGAAGGCTCGATGATTGGTATTAAGAGTTGCTTGAATCTCACCCGTTGCGGCTACGGGATTGGCCATGAGTTTTACAAACAAGGAATCGAGTTCTTTTTCTGCGGATTCGCGATTCATGGATTGGCCTTCCTTCATATCGGTGCTTTGAATGCCGCTTCCCCAAAATTCATCAAGCATTTTTTTAATCACTTCCATGCGCCTAGCACCTTGTGGATCAGCGGCTGCGCCAAAGATGCTGGCGGCGGTGCTTGTATCGGCGATCGTTGCACCCGTTGGAATAAGTTTACTTCGAAGAGTGGCGTTTTTCATCATCTCACTGCAATAACTTTCTGCTAGTTTAAATATCGCATTTCCACCTGATGAGCTGAGGCTCGAAATTTTTCTTTCCATAGGAAGGGATTGTTTGACCTCTTTAAATGTTGTCGCCACTACCGTGGATCCTGATGATATGCCCGTGACTGAACTCATCGTGCTGATGATTTCAAATGCAGTTTTTGAAGAAACACATGTTCCACTATTGTCCATTTGGCTACAGGGTTCGACATTGGCTATTGTAGTGTCATCATCTTTAACAACAACATCTGTGGGAGGGTCGATTTTAGCAGTGCCTGGATCTGATTCGGTAGTGTTGTGATTTCCTCCGCCACCAGACGAAATCATGGTAATGTTTGCGCCACAGGCATTGCACAGTAACAAAAGTAAAATGAGTTTGTTCATTGTATTTGCTTTCATAAATGTGTTTCCTATTCTTCGTAACAAACTTGGGTGACATCTCGTATGAGACTTTTTAATTGATAGTTATTTTTTTGGAAGCTCAATGCCTTTTCATTAACTTTGATGAGTTCTTCATTTGTCGGGACTCGAGAGCAACTGACTTCAAACATTTCCTTGGCCAGGCATTCGGCAAAACCTTTGCTTTCGGCAATCATCTTGGTGAAACTTTGGGCGCCTTTGCCGCTTTTAATGGCGTTTGAGGGATCTGCAAAGAATCGAGCATTGGGACCTAAATAAAGATTGTTTACCCAAGTATTGTCTGTGGTCACGTAGCCAGTTCTTCGATTTGCTTCCACCAAAGAGCGTAAGTATTTTCCTTGAACGGAGCCTGCGCCTAAAGCATCGGGTGCACCTTGGGCTTTGACTTTGTATTGAAGACGCTGCTGACCGTTCGCGGGATTGGCACTTTGGTCAAAATCAAAGAACGCAAACGCGCCAATTGCGGGGTCCATCACGCTGTGACATCCCACGCAGGAAGATTTAAAATCACTGCATTTTCCACCGGGACATCGGTCGATGTCTTGGCGGATACGATCATCGGGAGCGGAGGTATTGTGTACTTCCGCCAAAGTGCTACACATAAACTGACTGACTAAAAAATTAAATGCCTTTCGATTGGTTCCTGCATTGTAAATAAAACTTCCTAATCCACGAGTTGTAAAAATTCCGGCTGCATCTTCCAGCGCAATTCCACTTCCTAGAGTTGTGTAAACTCCGGTCACGCCACCCTCGGTTACCTGTGGGGATTTGCGAAGTTTTTTGTGCCAGGCTTCTAAGGGTTTTATAACTCCTGCAATGTTTTCATTTGCCGATTCCAGATATTCAAAATGTAAATTATTGTCCATCGAGTAGGCGGGAATAGCGGCATTGGCAACAATCGTACTCGTAAGGCCTGTGACGTTGTTATTGGCGGTATAGAGAATGTTGCCAAATAGGAGTTGATGAAAGGCTTCGTTGTTATATGCTAAGCCCACACCTAGTGCAACGGAGTCATTGAGAGTGGTATCAATGGTGTTGATAGAAGATACTTTTTTCTTAATGTACGAAGTTAAAGTCACTCGGTAGAATTCGTCGTCAAGCAATGCTTGATCTGCAATTGCTGCATAGTCACGTTTTTCGGCAAGTTTTTCTAAAGAATCGAGCATGAGGTTTGTTGGTGGACGCCCAGCGATACGCTGATAAATCAATTTAGCAAGACTTCGATTTGGGGCTGCGCTTTGGGAGGGAAGAGCTGTGAAAAGTGGCAATACACAAAAAAAAATTTTGATGACACGTGATGCACGCATGAAGGGCTCCTTAAAAGTGCGAGTCGTATTGAGAAACGTGCATCACTCGCTTGTATCAGTGTAGACGAAGTGGGCAGGAATCGGTTCATACAAAATGACGATTAACCTAAGATTAATATTGAGAACTATGTAAAGAAATTGCGCGAAATTTTGTGGGAGAAATTAAACTTTGAAAAATTTAAATCCCTATTGATTATAGAGAATTGTCAGACGAAATGTCGGAATCGTCTAGCGAAAATTCCGAATTTTCATCAAGTGCGCTTAGCGAATCGCTAAAATATCCTGATAGCTCATCTTTTTCTTGATCCGAAATTGAATGGCTGGGGCTCAAATCTTTGCCTATTTTTGTTTTTACAACGATCACTCCGGTGATGATCATCAAGCTAAAGGTTCCCATTAAAGCGGGATTTAAAAAGAAAGAAAAAAACGATTTTCGCGGAGCACTTTTACGATTCAAGTCATCAAGTATGGCATTTAAAATTTTAGATTTTTCATTAGCGGGGGGCAGGGGGGCCTTGGGCATATTTTTTTTAAAAAAATGATCCAAGGGATCATTGGAGTGGCTCATAAATTAATCCCTTCTTTAGTTAAAACTTCTTGTAAAGTTTTTCGTGCAGTTGAAAGTCTGGATTTCACTGTTCCTTCGGGAACCCCCAGGACTTTGGCAATTTCTGCCACACTGAGTTCTTCAAAAACATAGAGTGAAAATGTTGAACGGTGTACAGGGTCAAGCTTTCCTAACGCCATTTTTACCAAGTTTTGATATTGGTTTTGGCTTTCTAAATTTTCTTGGCTCTCGATTCGCGTTTCATCAGCTTGATCTTCAAGCTTTTCGTTTTTCGTTGCTCTTAGGTAATCGATGGCAACGTGGGTGGCGATTTTGTAAATCCAAGTTTTTAAACTTGATTCAGCTCTAAAATTTGGCAACGCTTTCCAAGCTTTGACAAAAACTTCCTGAGTCAAGTCATCCACCGCTTTCTGCCCGACCATATGATACAAGTGAGCGCGTATCGGGCGATTGAGATTTTCGTAAAATTCATTAAAGTCGTTCCATTGGCCGTCAGAGTACTCGCGTATCACTTTGTTGATGTTCTGTGGTGAGCCAACGTCCATTGATTTTTAGATTCTGTGTAAATTTTATTTACTCAGAATCTCCTTCATCTTCATGTGGGGGCATTTTTCCACCGGGACCTTCGCGTCCACCTGGGCCCCCTCCTGGACCTCCGCCAGGTCCGCCGCGCTCGAAACCTTTAAACTTTTTTCTTTGCTCGGGTGTTAAAATATCCCGCAGGTGAAGGACTCGCTCAAAGCGCGCCTGCCGCAAATTTTGTTCGGCGTTTTGTATTTTTGAAAATGCTTGCAAAACTTGCTGACTTGAAGCATCGCTTTTTAAAAGTTCTTTAAATGAATTTCGAAGATCACGAAGTTCTTTTCGAAGAGTTTGCATGCTTTCAGCACGACCGCTCTTTTGGGCTTCTTCTCGAATCGCTTTTAACTTTTTCCATTGATCATCGGATAGACCAAGATTTTTGAGATCGTGCTGAGGGCTATCAGATTGAGCTGATCTTTCGCGCATTCTTCCTTGAGGTCCCGGTCCTTGAGCAATAGCTTGGGAGCCAATCAAAAGCATGGTTGCAAGATACGTGAATTGTTTCATGTTTTTTCTCCTTTCAATGAGAAAAGTGGACTCGTTTTGATTTGAGTGCCTCTTGAAAACACTGACGGGGCATCTTGCATTTTGGTTCATTTTTTTCTGTATATTTTTCAGTCAGCTGCATTAAGGCTTTGATTCTATTCCCTAAATTGAACTTGTCAATTGGCACAAAAACTCAAATGAATATTTGATGAAGGGATTTGCTTCGGGCGGATTTGAGATCGCTCTATATATATGTTTGCGCATTTGGGTGAACCCTAAGTTTCTTCGAACAGCTGAGATTTTTAGCGGTTCAATTTTACTAAAAAAAAGTAAAAAAGATTGAACCAAACTCAAAGTCCCTGCGTCAGTGTTTATGAAAGGGACGAATAACACAATGATTAAAACAAAAAAAATCGCGTTCAAGATGATTTTGATGAGTCTTCCACTGATTGGCTTTGCTTGCACAGACATTCCAGATGATTCTGGTTTGGGCAAATATGATAGCAATGAAGTTGTTTCAGGATTTTCACTCAGTGATTCCGAAGCTGCTGTGGAAGAAGCCGAGGCAGTAGAAGAAGCTGTGGGCGAAGTTGAAAAAGAAAAGCGAGCGAGACGAGTTCCTTTTGCTATCATCAGTGACTCGGTTCAACCCGCTCATTTGAGTGTTGAAGCCTTAGCCGCAGTTGCTGAGCTTCGAGTGATCTTGCATGATATTAAGATTCAAAGAATTGCTGCTTGCGGCGATAAAGTGATTGAATCCGATGCTCAAAGTCGCAAAGATTGTATATTAGAAAATAAAGATTTGTTCAAAAGCTTAGCGGTCCAAGAAAAATCACTTTTGCTAGCTTGTATTGGTGCCCCTCCTGCTAAAGTTAAACCGGTAGAGGGCGCAATTGTAGCCCCCCCACCAAAACCTGACCTTGAAAAAATGTTTCAAGAAGTTAATCTTTTGAGCGAGGGTTGTGACGAAGTACTAGAGTAATTGAGTTAATTAAATTTGAATTGAATTAAAATCAGGGGAAGAAATTGATTAACCCCATTAAACACTTCCACCCCTGATTTTATAATGCCTGCTGAGGACTGGAGAGACCTCAGCAGGCATTTTATTTTTTTGTTGATACTCACGAACTAACTCACTGCTAAGTCAGAAAGTTCTTTGGACACTCTTTGCACTGTAAATGAAATCAGTTCGGCCATGCGGAAGGCTTCTTCAGCGTAATCGCGATCTACCGGCCCCATAAATTGCAAAAATTCTAAAGATTCATTTTCGTGATCGCCACTATCGTTGATATTTTTATGAATATTGATTTGTTTGGCGGCATCAGCAAAGCCCGAACTTTTTAAAAGTTCTGCCAAGGGATCCTCTTCGCGATAGGAACTTCTTTCAAAAATATCCACTGCAATCGAAAATGCTAAAAAATTTCGCTCGGCGCAGACACGCAAAAGATCCATAAGCAAATAAGATGCTGGTACCACGGGAACATCGGTGGCTTTGAGCCCCATGCTCGTGAGTGCGCGTTCCAAAAGTTTGTCGTGTCCCTGTTCGGCAGAAACAAATTCATCTACAAAAATTCTCGCTCGCTGGGCTTTTTGTAATGCGGGCTCCAGTGAACTTTGGCACTGTAGCGTAACAAAGTGGTTTTGGCGCACAATGGCTGCACACATTTTTGATTGGTCGCTTTGTTTGTTTTTCATCTCAATGACCTGAGTAAAAAGCGATGCTGTATCGCTATGTTCATGAGACTCTACAAGCCCATAACGTCTAGCCACTGACAAAAGTGAAAGGGGGTCAAAGCCCGACGAAAGCTTGGAAAACTCCAAAGCGCTTTCTAAATCCCACAGCCATTCTCGATTTTTTAAATCCAAATGAAGAAAACGGAAGTCGGGAGTACTGGAACCGCTTGCTTTAAAATCCTTCGTGACGGCACTCACAAAGTCTTGGGGTTGAAGTTTGAGAAAGCTGCCGGAGACAATTGTATGTTGGTCGAGATTTTCTGACGGAAGATTTTGGCGAGCTAAAAAATAAACAAAAGGATATTTTAACAGAGGAGAAAAAAGATCTCGTAGGGTGGGAAGGTCTTCACCATTTAAACTTTGATCTTGAAACTTTTTCGAAAGCGCTTCCAAAATTTGACTTTGCTCAGGGGTACTCTGAAGAGAGAGTTTTAACCACGGGCTATCAATTTTAAAAGTTCCCTCCTCCAGACCCTTGACGAGTTTGACTTCATCAAAGGGCCAGAGGAGGAGTGATTCTAAGAATTTTTTTGAATCAGAAATCTTCAACTCTCCTTAGAGTTGAACTATACGGGGATCTCTGCATTGCTGCAACTCGATAGTTGTCGAGGTGAAGAGAGCTTGACCAGCAGCACAACCTTCAGCGTTCAATGCACGTTTAAAGGTTTCGTTGTTGTGGGTTTCGTCGCAGTTGCCAGCATAGCGTACGCCAGCTGCGCCTTTGGTGATTTCGATGCATGCGCGTTTTAAGGGTGGACGTTGGGGTCCGCCGGGACCGATCAATGCAAAAGATGAAGTGCTTGCGGCCAAAGCAAATGCTGCGATACTAATTTTTTTGTTCATAAGAAAACTCCTTTTTCTAAAGTGGTTGGTGTTGGCAGGAGCTATAAATCATTCCAATTTAACGCGCAATGTTAAAATGTGTTTTGATTGAGAGATTCTTGAAGCCTTAAGAAATAGCCATTATATTCAGCTACTTCCAGATTGGAATTTTGGTATTCTCCCGAGCTCGCTAAGAACTTTCTTGGGTCACTGACGTAAAATCGGGTGTCGGGTTGGGGGTAAAGAATCGATAGTTTTTCAACTTCTTTTTTCCATGTGGAAAGGTCCATGACTTTTGGAAAAAGGGAATCAATAACCCACCAGACTTTTTTTTGAGGTTCACCGGATTCGTTACTTTGTCCCATCACCATGGTCGCCATGTGATATTTCCAAAGTTGCCCTTGATAACGCAAATTTCCAAAAACAAAAATTTTTGCAATTTGATTTTGCGGAATATTTAATTGGGATAATCGCAGGTGGACGTAGGTGGCCCTTCCAAAACAAAATCCAATTTCTTGACTTTGATAATGATCATATTCCTCTGCGCCTACAACTTTGTGGCTGAGCATTTCACTTCGTAATTTTTCGGCATCCTGCTGGCTAAAGTTTGCAGTTTCATGTGTGAGTGCATTTTGCGCATCGTTTAAGATTTTCTGATTTTTCTTAGCAAAGACTTTTGCCATATTTTTAAGTGTTGCATCATTTTCACTTTTGGATTCAGGAACCTGATCCTCAAACTCTTTTTGATAAACTGTGAGCAAGTCCTCGTTTAGGGGATGACTGTAAAAATCAGTTTTTTCAAATTTCAGGTTTTGTCCGTAAAACTTTCGAAAGGGAAACTGCTCTGTAAATTTTTCTGTAAATTTCTCTGTAAAATTTTTGGTGGTAGAATTTTGCTGTTGGGATGTGCAGGCAAGTGAAGCAAAGCACAAAAGAGCAAGTAAAAGATGTTTTTTGAAATAAGCTAACATGTGTCCAATTTGGGAGACAATGTTTGATCGTTTTTGTGTTCCGTGGCCTTCGTCCGCATACAAAACGAGATCGCATTCAATTTTTTTATTTTTCAAAGCGTCATAAATTTGCAAAGCCTCACCCGCTGGAACTCGCGGGTCATTAACTCCCTGCATAATTAAAAGCGGAGCTTTTACCCGATCAATGTACGTGATGGGAGAGAGTTTTAACAACATTTCTTTTTCTGTCTCAGGGTTCCCGTATTTTGAAATGCGCAAAGCTCTGCGATAGGGAGCCGTGTTAAGAAGAAATGTATAGAGATTGCTCATCCCCACGATTGAAACACCGACATCATAGGCGCCGGCGAAATAGGTCATGCCCATCAAAGTCGCGTAGCCTCCATAACTGCCTCCACAAATTCCAACTTTTGGCACTTGACCATTGTAAGTCCAGTTTTTGCGAATAAAAATGGAAGCATCTTCAATGTCGGAAATCACATCCAATCGTTTTGCTCCATCATCTGCTTGGAGCCAAGTCTTTCCATACCCATCGCTACCGCGGACATTGGGTTTTGCGACAATAAATCCTGCATCAACCAAAAGCTGCGAAGAAGCATTAAAGCCCGCGACACTTTGAGATTCAGGCCCACCATGAAATTCCACAATCACGGGGCAGCAGCGAGTTTTGTAATCGGCTGGACGTCTGACGAACATGGGAATCTTTGTCCCGTCTCGCGCAGGATAGTGCTCAAGTTTAAGATCCGCAAACTGGCTCAGATCAACCTCAGGATTGCTTGCCTGAGTCCATTTTGTCAGCGCGCCCGACTCCCATTCATAGAAGTAAGTTTCCTGAGGACATTTGGTGCTGGAAACACGAAAACTTGTAAAACGTGAATTGTGAGAATTGCTAAAAAAGACGGTGTGATCTGCCAGTGGAAGTGTTGGCAGTTTTACTTGCGTTTTAGTCTTTGCATCCATTCCAAAACATTTGGTGTAGCCACCCTCGTTGACTGTAAACAATATTCGTTTACGAAGAGGATCAATTTGAAAGCTGTCGACATCCCAACTCATTTCACTCCCAATGGGCGTAAAATTGCCATTCGACCAAGAGTAGAGTCGTCGAAACTCGCCAAATTTTGGTGTTAAAACAATAAACTCATTGTCATTTGCACCAAACTGCATGTTGAAGTCTTCACGTTCGTCCCAACCCAGCAAAGGGCATAGCGTATGTTTTGAGGTATCCAGTAACGAAAATGCTCTCGACCTTCCGTCCAGGAATTTTGCCATAAGGAATTCATTTTCACCTTTGCGATCTGCAATGCTCCACAGGCCCGAATCTGGATGGGAGAAAAAAATTTCTCTCTTACCTGAAGCAATTTCATAACGGTAAATCTCGTTCGCGTTGTCGCGAAGTTCATTGGAACTATAATAAATAAATTTCGAGTCATCTGAGATTTCTTCTAAAAAAGTTCTTTTGCCGGGCACGTGATTGATGCATTTCAATGAACCACCTTCTATGGCTTGAAGGTAAAGGCCGGGAGTTTCTTCTCCGTTTTGATCTCGGGAGATAATGAGTGTTTTGTCGTCAGGCAAAATTCCCATGAGAGTGCTGGGATCCTCGCCGCCCGTCATTTGAATTGGGAACCCCATGGGCTGGTCTAAGCGAAAGACTTGATTCACGCCGGTGATACCCCAACCGAAAAAGACTTGCGAGCCATTGGAATTTATCAGACCACTACCCGTCGGGCGGATGTCTAAATAACTTTGAATTTTCCGCGAAAGTTCAGAATCAATTCGCTTAGGCGCGAACTGTGAGATCGTTTCTGGAGTGAGAGAATGAGTTCCTAAGCCCTGATACATTTTTAAAAAATACTCGAAGTGCTCAGTCAGCACAATGGGGCGCCACGCTTTTAGCCCCTGCGTTGGAAGGCTAAAAGCGTGGCTTGAGTTTCAATCGCCCATTCACTGTCCTTTGAATGGGCCTATCGAGCATCCTTACTCGATAAAAACATTTTAATTAACCGTTACCGTATTTGAATGCCTCTCGGGAAACTTTCATCATCTTCAGGAGTAATTCCTTTGCTTTTTCATCTTTCAAGTTTTTTACCGATTGCAAGATCCCCAATGCTGGATAGTCGCATGCACTTTCTAAAATGAGCCCAACAGCATTTGATTCGGGATCGAGAAGAGCTAGCTCGGCTGAGTAGGCCACAATCACGTCAGAAAACTCAGTGCGTCTTTGTTTTTCAAAACGGAGCACTTCAATAGCGGCACGAAGAATGTCGAAGGCAGCAAAATGATCTTCTTCACTCATGACAATCGATGCATTTTTGTGCAGATTTTTCATTGCATCTGTGGCCACTTTTAATCCAAAGATCACGCCGTCTAAGCTTGGTGCTTTTTCGCCTCGAACATATTGGTCAGAATACTCTTCAAATCTTTTGGCATTGTATGTGCTTTCAAAAGACGCGGATGCTTTACTCATGGCTGAAGATATGAAAAGTAAGCTTAAAAGAGTCAATCTCGTCATGATTAACAACCTCGCTTTTGATAGATTTTATAGTTTTTACCGCAAGCGCCCATTGGTTGAGAGCTCTTGTAGTCGCTGTAAAAATTTCCATCAGGAGCCTTGACCTCAATGTGTCCATATTGCTTAAGTTTTGGGTGCACATTTTTTGCATTGTCACAGTTGTATACAATCACCGACCCACGGGGAGCGTTCTGAGCAGACTTTCCAGTTACGACATGAAAGCCTGCAGCTAAGAGTTCCGAGCCCGCATATTTTGCGGATCCTCCACCAAGGGCTCCAGCTTTCACGCATCCAGATTCAATTAAAATATATTTCGTATGCCGATAGCATTTTCCCATCGAACCTCGGCTTTCCCGCGCCGAGCCAAGACCAATACCGTCGCTACCAACATTGTGACTAATGGCTTCTCGCGCAGCTTGCATCATCCCGCCACCTCCGCCTCCATCGTCATCTTGGCTGTTATTCCTGTTGAAAATATTCGATCCTCGATTGTCGTCTTCGTCTCGATCTCTTGAGGAAGAATTTTGAGGTCGTGATTGGCTCCCTTGATATCCGTTCACATATTTTTTTAATCCTTTTATAAGTCCAAGGCTAGGTTTGTTATCATCGTCGTCATTGTCTCTTTGGCTACGGCTAGAGCCCATACCGTGTTTGTTCATAACGGCTTCCGCATCGCAAAAGCTTACCAGCGCCGTAAAGGCGAGAATTTGAAGTTTCAGAATTTTCATTTGGAATCCCCCAACTTGCTCCATTGAGTGCCACGCTATCCACAACGCCCACGCGAAGGCAGTTTCAATGACTCAAGCTATAAGAAGATTCTATCGAAGCCTGACGAATGTTTTTATCAAAATTTTATGGCGCGAAATTGTAGGTCGAGTTTTTGCCCCGGCTATTGAGAGTGATGAGTCCCTTTTTGACGAGCTTCTGCAAACGTCTCTGTAGACTGCGTTTCGGAATCTTCCAAAATTTTTCGGCGGCTTGAAGCGTAAACGAATCTCCTTTAACTTCACTTTTTAAGTCTGCCATCCATAAAAATTCTTCACCTGAGAGCGAATCTTGGCTGTTATAAATTAGAGAAATTTTTGGTTTCAGCTGAACAAAAAAGAAATTTGCTTTGCGTAGGATTTCGGCTCCAATCCGTTTTTCATTTAAAAAGCGTCGTAGTCGTTGGACGTGTTCAAAAACCAAACCGGGTGATGAGTTAGGATTGTAGATCATGTCTGGGAAAAGTGCAGAGTGGATGGAAGGGGCACCCCAAGCTCTGTAAAGATCGGAGCTTAAAACTTTAAAGAGTTTGTGAAGGGTAGATTCTTTTTTAAAAAAGACTTTTGGATTTTGAGTCTGTCCGCTTTCCAAATTAACAAAATGTTCGATCTTAGATTTGTCCGAGCTCTCTATATTTTGGCTCCAGCGAAATTCTTCTTTAAGATCGAGCTTCATATCAAAATGTAATTCAGCTTCAGTTTTAATTCTGACTTTATATTGTGGAAATGGCGTGCCGTGAAAAACTTTTTTCAGAAGTTGCACATCCTTGAAGTGTAGGGCTCTTTTTAAATCTAGGTCTCGGGCCACTTCCGTCAATCGCATTTCTTGAGCTTTGCTTTGCAATTCTTCCCATTTTACTAAATGTTTTTGTCTTTCTTGCAAGGATTTGCAGAGTGAGACTTGCACAACCCACATCCATTTGCCGATGAGGAGTAACGTTGTGGGGGATCGAGTGATAGAAAGAAGGTGCACGAGAATGCTTTGGGCGGCGCTGGGCTTTTCTTGCTGGATCAAATGCTGTGCTTTTAAAAGCAAAATATTTGATTCCAAAAATTTGTAGTCGCCTTTAGAAATTTTTTCTTCGAGTTCAACCAAGAGATTTTGCGCCTCGAGGTTTGATCCTAACGCAACCTCACACGCGGCTAAGTTGCTTTTTGCGGTGATCTCGTCGTAGGAATCCGTTGCCATAGGCAAATATTTCGCAATTTCATTTTTGGCCTCTACGTATTCCCATCGGCTAATACTAACAAAGGCTCGGTAAAGTGAAATTTTTGGATAGTCAGTGGCGTTAAGATTTTTGAGAATGGTTGCTGCCTGCTCAGGGGCGCCAATGGCATTCAGGGTAGCAGCCAGTTCGGCTTGGATGGGGCCTGATTTAAATGGGAGTTTTGACTTTTTAGAATCACTACTTAAAAATGAACCGAGATAGCGAATGGCGCGTAAGCTTTCTCCCGAACGTCGAAGTTGATTGGCAAATAGGTGGGCATCTGAAATCGGAACATTTTTTGCCTTGATACGCGACAGTGTCTCACGCACACTTTGTTGCTGTCCTTGGCGCAGGAGACTTTCAAAAGACGCCCAATCAAACGAGGATTTTTTTTTGGGAAGATTCATCAATTTGCCCCTACTTAGTCTATCGGGATACCGAGGATTATCAAGAGTGGTGGGGGAGCGTCAAAAAGTTTGCGCTATCCCTAATGACAGGCGAGGCCGAATTGAGATTTAATGAGCTTTCATGAATCTCAGTGAATTCTTGCTTAAGCGCCGAAACTGGCAATTGAGCCAAAAGCAGTTTCATGAACGATGCTATACCTGTCGGCGTAGCAAGCCGCTTTGTTATTGCCATTTGATAAAGAGCTTTCAATCTGAGCCCCAGTTCGTGATTTTAATTCACCCCGTAGAGTTTAGACGGCGAGTGGCCACTGGCCGTATGGCTCATCTGTGTCTTAACAATTCCATCATGATTGATGCCGCAAGTTTTGGTGAAAATACCAAATTGCAAGGAATTTTAAATAATCCCGATCATCACTGTGTGGTGCTTTATCCCGGTGAAAATTCTGTAAATCTTTCGCCTTTGTCAGTTGGGGAAAGATGGGAGCTTTTTCCAAAAGATAAAAAGCTTGTGATCATTGTTATCGATGGCACTTGGAACACGGCTTCGGGCATGATGCGTTCTTGTGAAAAGCTCAACAACTTGCCCCGAGTTTGTTTTAGTCCCAGACAAGCCTCTCGATTTAGAATTCGCAAGCAGCCAAAAGATTTTTGTTTGTCGACCATTGAGGCAATACACGAGTGTATTGATCTTTTAAATGTCCAAGCAAGTTCCGCGCATGATCATCTTTTAGAAGTTTTTGATCGCGTGATTGACTGGCATATTGAACTGAACGCCAAAGCAAAATCTACAGCCACCCAAAAAATACTATTGAAGTAAGGGATTCTTAAAGATGTCCTCGCGAAGTTTTTCGCGTGTTGTGCAGGACTTTTCTTTGCAATTGTTTTCAATATCTCTTTGTGCACTTGCTAAGGTGCGTGCCAAAGTATTGCCAGATGTTGGAACGAAGGTCGCGGCAATTGGGGTAAGCGATGATGATGCGCCACCATTCGGAAGTGCACAGACTTTCGGAGAGATTTCGATAGTTCCTAGTGGACATTTTGCAGCTGCTATAACTTCGTCCTTTTTTTCTTCGACAGGAAGAACTTCCTCTTCTTCTTCCTCCTCCTCGTCTTCCCCCATTAATTTAGCCCCTGCGAGTGCGCCTAGTGCACCTACTGCGCCGAGCAAGGGGCCAATGGCTGCTCCACCATTTCCGCCGTCCGCTTTTTCTGCACTTCCACTGTCGCTGGGGTTATCTGCAAGACTTTCGCTGCCTGCATCTTGGGCTGAAGCGGGATCGTTGGCACCGGCTTGATTGCCTGCTTGGCTGGGGTCTACTGCGTCTCCTGCGTTGTCCATTGTTTTTCCTGAATCGGCCATTCTTTCGGAAGCAGAAGCATCATTTTTACAAAGCGAAATCAATTTTTCAAGTTCGCCTTGTGCGCTTCGTTCTGATTGTATGAAGTTAGACATACGGGAATCTCCACAACTCTTAACATCCGAATTGGAGCGAGCAGCAATATTGAATTTGTTTAGTAAGTTACTTTTTGAGCTTGCAGCCGCTGTTTTTGCCGATGCGCCATGACTTGCACAGAGTTGCATTTTCCCACCTGCGCCAGAGGATTTGTCTTGAACCTGAGTTCCTGAACCTGTAAGTGATGTGGTGGATGCAGGATTGGTTCCAGCCGTTTGATTTTTAGCTGCTTCAATTGATTGTTCAGCCTCTAGAATTTTTGCTTTGGCCTGGTTTGCATTGCTCATAGTCCGTTGAGCCATTCCGGTGTCGCATGTTCCGACTCCTAATACTTCGAGGCAGGAATGACAAAGATCTTGATAAAGATTTAAAAAGTTTCCGCTTTTTTGAATTGCCGATTCTGCGCTTTGTAACGCGGGACTGCTTTGGGCCCCGGAAATGTGGGCCACACCGAGACTAGAAATCAAAAGTATGAGTTTGCTAATTTTTTTATTTCTCATGCCACCATCGTAACAATGAGACGTCGCAACTATTAGAGAAAGTTTTTGGCGCGAAAATTTGAAAGCTAAGAATGGGTAATTAACCAAATCTGCATAACTATTTGGAAAATGTTAAATTTAAATGAACTTCACAAAATCTTTCTTTAGTACGCATTCACCGAGGCTGCATAGTGTTGCTTTGTTTTTACAGTCTAACACAGCTTTAGCAATTGAATTGATGTGGGGAGGAGTTGGTGCGAAATTATTGAGTCATTCCAAATGCGATATTTATGTTAAAAATTCATGAAGAAACTCCCATCTGAAATTCATATAAAGCTCAAACGCTTAGCTCTTAGATTTGTGTCAGATTTTTTTTATGAAGTTTTATGGGATATCCTGTCATTCTGAATTGAGATTCATAGATAAACATTGGCTATGCTGATGAGGATGTTAGAAATGTTTTTTGGAAGGATCATTTATGGCACAAGTTTTAACTGTTCAAAGCAGCTTAAAGTTAGGATCACGCAAGGGATCCTCGCTTGCGGGCGTGGTGGTTGGAGCAGGGGTGTTGGGAATTTTAGCGGTAGGTATGGCATCTTTTTTAAACAATTCTCAAAAGGGTGCATCCAGTGTGAATAATCGTGTTGCAATGTCTAAATTACAGACTTGGGTGCAGTTGTTTGGTCAACAAGGGGATCGATGTGGCGCAGGATTTCATGGCCCAAGTGGAAATCTTCAGTTTACTGTAGATCAATTTGTCAACGCAAAACTGCCGGCAACACCCGGGGCACCCGGCACAAGTATTGAAATTCAAAAACTTCAAATTGGTGGTGAAGGGATTGAAAAAAATAAGGCGTTTGACGATGTCATAGTGGAACGCATTTCCCTTGCGCCGATGTGGCCCGCGGCCACGGCTGCTGAATTTGTGCCTGGTCCACAAGCCGTGATGCTGGAGGTGCAGACTAAACCAAAAGGTGATTCATTTGGACCAAAAGTTTTTGTCGATCGCATACCGATGAATTTATTTGTGGATGGCGACGTTCCCGGAGTTACAGCTCCAGGCATAAAAGTTAAGTCTTGCGATAGCTCTGACGACAGCATGCCGCCTAAAGAAATCTGTGAGGCTCTTGGGCTTTCCTACAATGAAGCTGATAAAACTTGTGGCAAGCTGGGACAGGCACAAAGTTGCGCAGCTGGAGAAATGGCGACTGGAGTTGATGGTCAAGGTGCCATAATTTGCGTTCCGGCGCCTTCACCCACTCCCGTGGCGACTCCAGTGTCGCGAAAAAAGTACTATAAATATTATACTCCATGGTGGAGGGCTTACAAAAATGATGGATCAAAAGAGACTTGTATGAATACTAATAACTGCCAGTATGCCGGAGGGGAAACTAGTATTACTGGCCAATCGGGATCTGACATTTGTGGTGTTGACGGCATACAGCGTCCAATTGCCATTCCACCCGCTGCCAAAGTTTGTCCCCCTGGCTCATATACAGAGGTAAAAGTTTGTGGAGCGGGTCCCCCGAGAAATGATCCCGATCCCAAGTCAAAGGGTGTTGTAAAAACGCCAAACGCGAATAAGATTTCGACCTGGGAATTTGCTCAAGTAACGAAAGTGTTTCGAATTTGCATCGAGGATTGATCTTTCATGCAAACAAAATTCTGACGCCTATCCCTGGCGACTTTTTTAAATTTTTGCAGGATAATCATTTGCTATGAGCAAATTTGCAAAACTAACGCTTGATGACGGCCGCACCATTGAACTCCCAGTGATTGAAGGAGTGGAAAAAGAAAAGGCCATCGATATCACCAAGCTTCGCGCGCAAACAGGTTATGTGACTTTGGATTCGGGTTACATGAACACCGGGGCCTGCACTTCAAAAATTACTTTCTTGGACGGTGAAAACGGAATTTTGCGCTACCGCGGCTATGACATTGCGGATCTTTGCGAAAAATCATCTTTCTTAGAAGTTTCTTATCTTTTGATTTATGGCGAGCTTCCCACTGAGACGCAATTTGCGACCTTTAGAGAAAAAATAAAAAAACACTCGCTCATTCATGAAGACATGAAAAACTTTTTTAACAATTATCCAGGCCAAGCTCATCCGATGGCAATACTTTCGTCGATGGTTTGTTCCATGTCGTCTTATTATCCTGATCTGTTAAAGTCTGATCAAACACCAGAAGAACGTGATGGCACAATTACAAGACTACTCTCGAAAGTTCGAGTGCTCTCGGCCTTCGCGTACAAACGTTCAGTGGGCCAAGCTTTTGTGTATCCCAAAAATTCTTTAAGCTACGTTCCCAATTTCTTAAACATGATGTTTCAAGTTCCTGCGGAAGATTTTGTTATGGATCCCGTTGCGGTTCGCGCTTTAGAACTTCTTTTAATTTTGCATGCCGATCACGAACAAAATTGTTCAACATCTACAGTAAGACTTGTGGGCTCATCCAAGGCAAATCTATTTGCATCAATCTCGTCTGGAATTTGCGCATTGTGGGGCCCCCTCCATGGTGGAGCAAATCAGGAAGTTTTGGAAATGCTTGAAGCCATTCAAGCAGACGGTGGGGGGTATAAAAAATTCCTTGAAATGGCGAAAGACAAAACCAATCCCTTTAAGCTGATGGGCTTTGGTCACCAAGTTTACAAAAATTTTGATCCTCGTGCAAAAATTATCAAAAAAGCCTGTGATGATCTATTAGCAAAATGGGGCATTAACGATCCGTTGCTTGAAATCGCTAAAGGGCTTGAGGAAGCGGCACTCAAAGATCCTTATTTTGTAGAACGCAAACTTTACCCCAATGTGGATTTCTATTCGGGAATTATTTATCGCGCGATGGGCATCCCTACGAATATGTTTACCGTGATGTTTGCCATTGGTCGCTTGCCAGGCTGGATTGCGCAGTGGAAAGAAATGGTTGAAGACCCCACTATGAAGATTGGACGTCCAAGACAGATTTATACCGGAGCAGCGGCTCGCAAGTATGCAGGGATTGCTGAACGAAAGTAGCATCTGCTTAAAAAAAAACAGGGAACTGAAAATGACTTCAGTTCCCTGTTTGGGTGAATTTAAGCAACTCCAACTTTTACTCGTCTCCTGAATCAGCGCTAGATTTCAAAGTCCAAAGTACGGCGCTGCTGTCTATAAGTTTGTCAAAATGATATTTCAGGTTAAAATGAACTTAATGATTAAGCAAGTCGGCAAGCGAAAGCCTTTCTCAGGAAATCTCAGTGAAGTTGCTAATTTCTTAAAACTTGTCATTCGCCTTCGAGAGGGAAATCCGTTTATTCCTAAAGGCGTCTATAAATTTAAAAGTCACAAAGAGGCGCAAGAATGGACTCTGAAAATGTTAACCCGAAAAACCTAGAATCTCGGCCGCCTTCAATTGAAGACCTGGTTAAACTTTGTAGAGAGCTTAATTCCGCTGGAGTGCACTACATTGTTATAGGGGGCTTGGCAGTCATTGCTCAAGGTCTTACCCGAGCCACGGAAGATATCGATTTGCTCATTCAAGATAATCTCGAAAATCATACAAAGCTTTTGACAGTACTTAATCAGCTTCCCGACGGTGCATCAAAAGAGCTAAAGCCGGAAGATTTGAGTCAGTTTGAAGTGATTCGAGTGGCTGATGAGTTTGTGATTGATCTCATGACAAAAGCCTGCGGAGAAACCTACACTGGAAACGAAAAACTGCTCGATCCAAAAATCATCGATAGCGTTACGATACCTTTTGCATCTGTAGAATTCTTGTTAAAACTCAAACAAGGACTGCGAGAAAAAGACGTCATTGATAGAACTTTTTTAGAACGGAAGATTGGAAATAAATAATCAATTGCGAGATCTTTATGGAGCCGTATCATTGCGGTGATACTCAACTGTTCGTACATAATCCCATTCTGATTCATTAGCGTGACAAGAAATGCAGCTCGCTACTTTACCCATGCTCGCGTTGAATTCATAGACGCCATTATTCAGTTCTGCAAATGCGTAACTCCAGCTTTCGTTTGTTGGATCAAAAGAGGCTTCTTTTTTTCGCATAAAATAAACTCTCGTAGCTGCTGTTGCGGGTGTGTCGGCATCAGCAACCACTGCCTTTGCAATAATGGAATCGACAGGGAATGGAAGAGCGCCACCGCTTGCAAATGAAGGAGCGGCAGTGGGATTAAAATAAACGCGGGTGGTCTGTCCAGAATGGCCTGAGCTTGCAAAAGCTCGATCACCGCTTAGTACAGGACTCCAAGTTAAAAATTCTGTGAGGAGCGATGCTGGAAAATCTTCAGTCGTGTTCGGTGTGTTTGAACACGATAAAACTGCCAAACTGCAAAATGTTAGTGAAATGAATTTTTTTAACATGGCGAAATTTTAACATTGGAGTCCAAAAATGGAATCGTGGGCTGCAACAGAAATTAAGCAAATGAACGATTTGAGCAAAATAAACTAATAAACTCAATTATATATAAATTTATTCACCGCTGTGTAACGAATAGACCCTAGACTTAAACTCATGAGCAAATTGAATGCATGTACGTTGTGGTCGTTAAAATTTGTGAATCAAAAACTGCTAAACATTGTCGGAGTCAGTCTTCTCTTTTTTGCAAGCGCATGTGAACTGACTGCAGTTAAACTGAACGATGATATTGGGGCAGAGCCGAGTAACAGTGACAAAATTAGCACAAAAACTGGTGGATCCTTGGATCAGGTTCTGCCTGAAACAAAAGAGCCAGAATCGGCTCCAATTGAAAACAAAGCTCCTGTCAATCGCCCACCTCAGGCTAAAAATCTTTCCATCAAAACAGATGAAGATTCATCAGTTGCTTTAGAACTTGTGGGTTCGGATGTTGATCAAGATGCTTTAACTTTTTCAATTGAGATTGAGCCTGACCACGGAAAACTCAGCGGAACATTGCCAAATCTTAGTTACATTCCCGAGAAGAATTTTAATGGCTCGGATTACTTTGTCTATAAAGTGAATGATGGAAAAGCGGATTCAGCACTGGCAAAAGTGATGATAAATGTAAAATCGGTAAACGATCTTCCTTCTGTGACGGGACAGACTTTTACGATGATGGAGGATTCTTTTAAGAATTTCATCTTGAGTGGCATAGATGAAGATAAAGACGATTTGGTATTCTCTATCGTCGAAGCGCCAAAGAATGGTGTTATCGAGGGAACTGCGCCCCAGTTTAAATATATACCCAATGCAAATTATGCCGGAACTGATTCAATCAAATTTAAAGCTAACGATGGCAAAGCAGATTCTGCAATTGGCACAGTGGTATTTTTGATGACCGCGGTCAACGATGCGCCACTAGCTATTGGTCAAAATCTTGAAAGCCAAGAAGACACTGCAAAAGAAATTATTCTTGCGGGTAGCGATATCGAAAATTCTCCTTTGACTTTTTCGTTAATCGAAATGCCTACCAAGGGAGTGTTAAGCGGCACGCCACCAAATTTAAGTTATCTACCAAATTCCAATTATAATGGAAGTGATTCGTTCACTTTTAAAGTGAGTGATGGAAGTTTAGAGTCGGAAGCAGCAACGGTTTCCTTAAAAATAGTAGCAGTCAACGATGCGCCACTTGCTGTAGCTCAAAATCTTGAAACAAACGAAGACACGGCAAAAACAATCACTTTAACTGGCAGTGATGTTGAAGAATCATCTTTATCTTTTTCAATTGTGAATATGCCAACAAATGGAGTGCTCAGTGGAACCCCGCCAAATTTAAGTTACCTTCCTAATTCCAATTACAATGGCAGTGATTCGTTCACTTTCAAAGTGAGTGATGGAAGTTTAGAGTCGGAAGCAGCAACGGTTTCTTTAAAAATAGTCGCAGTCAACGATGCGCCAACCGCAATTGCTCAAAATATTGCGGTGGTGGAGGACTCAGAATTACCCATTATCCTTTCTGGAAAAGATATCGAAAATGATAGTCTCAACTTTAAAATTAAACAAAATCCCGGAAATGGAATTCTCAGCGGATCCGGCGCAAACTATGTGTATAAGCCTAATTCGGGCTTTGTAGGCTCTGATGTAATATTTTTCTATGTCAATGATGGAGTGGAAGATTCGGCATCCGTAGCTGTGAACATTGCTATCACAGCAAAGCCAAGATACATCTTGGTTCAAGGACCAAGTGTTGTTTATCAAAACATTTGCTCAACTTTAAATGTCACACTTCAAAACGAGAATCATGAAACGCTAGTGGAAAACCTAGAAAACACTTTTGTACTATCAGCAAACTCTGGCGCCTTTTTTGATTCTTCTTGCACAAATGTAAAAACAAGTTTCAGCGTTCCCGCTGGAAAATCACACGTAAAACTTTACTATAAAAATGCCAATGTCATTTCCAAAGCCACTTCGATTGTGTCGCATTCGAGTAAAAAGTTTTTACCAAGTACAATTGAACTGGAAGTTAAGGCTCCTGGGACATCAGGAACGCAAGAATCAAGCATCAATTTGAGTGGTTTTACGGTTAATGAAATGCAAAGTTTGCCTGACGGAAAAATCATTGTGGTCGGAAAATTTTCTAATAATTTTGGCGTGGCCCGTTTGAACAGCGATGCTACGTTAGATTCAACTTTTGGAAATGCAGGAATTGTCAATACACCCATCGGCCTTGCAGTGGATGTTGCCACATCCTTAGCGATTCAACCTGACGGCAAAATTGTTGTGGGCGGTTTTTATGACAACGGTGCAACTACCAATCGGGACGATATGGCTCTTGTGAGGTACATGCCTGATGGAAGTTTGGACACTACCTTCGGAGTTTCTTCGGGTGTCGGCACAGGCATTGTTACGCAAAGACTCAGCGAATTCTGGGATCGAATTCACGGTGTCGCGCTGCAATCTGATGGAAAAATAGTAGCCGCGGGTTGCATACGCTGTGACAACAGCGACAATGTGGCGGTTCTCAGATTTTTAGCTAATGGAACTCTTGATCAATCCTTTGATGGGAACTCAGGCAACGCCAACGGCATCATCACAATGGCTATCGACGGAAATAAAGGCAAAGCCAAAAAAGTTTTTGTTCGAGATGATTCTAAGATTCTCATTGGTGGTGATTTCTCGAATCCTATGTTCAGTGACTTTCTTTTGATGCAAATGGATTCTGTTGGTCGACTCGACACTTCTTTTGGCGTTGGGGGAATTCGCAAGCAAGCGATTCTGGATGCCGATAATATTTATGGAATGACTTTGCAACGCGATGGCAAAATTGTTCTCGTCGGAAGTTGCGCTTCACTAGGAGCACCCAACAAAATGTGTTTTGCAAGATTTTCCAGCAATGCCTCTTTAGAAGCCACAAAAACGGCAACTTTTGGCACAAGCCACGCATGGGGAAGAGCAGTGAATTCATTACCTAGCGGGAAGTTGTTAATAGGCACGGAATTCTTTGCTGCCGATTTGAGCGTGGCTAAAATTGTTATTCGCTACAATGCGGATCTCAGTGTAGATACAAGTTTTGGTAGCGGAGGAGTGCAAGCATTGCCATCCACTAGCAGTATCGGGACAAGTCTACTACAAGATGACGGGAAAATTATTTTCAGCGGTGGATCGAACCTATTAAGAATTTGGCAGTAGTACCCTTCGAGCGTTTCTTGCATTTTTTTAGCTAGGAACTATACTCTTGGCATCATGAATCTCTCGTCTCGAAGCGGATCAGTTTTGATGGGCACAATTGTCTTGAGCTTAGTCTCAGTTGTGCTCGTTTCTTTTTTGCTATCGCGACAAAGTCAATCGACTAAAATTCTTGTGAGTGAAGTCATCGATGCCGAAAGCCGCCGAATGTTGTCTGACGCAGGAATCCTGATCGCAAGCAACCTACGAGATGATCGTGATGCTTTTAAAAATACTTATTCGTGCATAGCTACCCCTCCAACCGCCATGCTTCAGGCATCGCTAGTGGGACTTCCTCAGTTCCCAGAAGTTTTTTTTAGTTGCCATATGCCCACGACCAATGGAGAGTTTTATTTAAAACTGGAGCGTCGCAAAGCTTCAAATATGAAATCTGTGAGCTCCATTTTGGTGCAGGGATCAAAGTGTCGACGTACTGTTTTTACTTTTGATTCAAGCGGAGCGCCTGGCGGGGTGGGTTATGTGGCGTTTGTTTTTGATCCGAGTGTTGCTGATCGAAGTGATCACAAATGGTCGGGAGTCGGGGGAACCGAAGCTGGTTTGCCAGCTAATTGTTTTGTTCCAAATGTGTCGTGCTACAAATGGACAGGGGCTACGACGATAACGTTGAAGTCTACTTGTGCAAATTCCATTGCGGAGGTGCATTTTCCATCTGCTAAAATCACTCGCTTAAAAAGCACCTTTAAGCATATGGCAGAAGTGAATCAGATTCATTTAAACAATAATGAGCTCACTGATTTGCCACCTGCTACATTTGAAAATTTAAATAAGGTGACGATTCTAAATTTGCATTACAACAGCATCACAAACAGTATCGCAAGTCCGATTCCCGCCAATGTGTTTAAAGGAATGACTGAACTGAAGACTTTAAATCTTATGAACAACGCTTTAAGAACTTTTGGTCCCGATCCCTTTCAAGGAACAACTAAACTCGCTAATCTTTATCTTCATAACGACATCAATACTTCTGGATTTTCCCAAAACAATTTTTCAGCGGCTCCGCTTCCGGCCGATGTGTTTAAAGGATTGACGGAGCTGAAAACATTGATACTGAGTCGTACTCAATTGTCTTCTATAGTTCCCGAACCTTTTCCCGGAGGCCAAGGAACTTTCAGCGGTTTGGCAAATCTTGAGTATCTTGATCTTTCGGTCAATTCAATGACAACTCTTCAAAACGGGACCTTTAACGGACTCACGGCGCTGAAAACACTTTACCTCCATTACAATCAACTAGGGGGCGCACCTCCGCTGGGCGCACTTCCTCAGCAAGTTTTTTTTGGACTCACGAATTTAGAAACGCTTCATCTTATGAACAACGCTTTAAGAACTTTTGGTCCCGATCCCTTTCAAGGCACGACGAAAATAGTAAATCTGTATTTACACAATGACATCAATACTTCTGGATATTCCCAAAACAATTTTTCAGCAGCACCATTGCCGGCAGATGCATTTAAAGGATTAACAGAGTTGAGGAATTTAGCTTTAAGTCGGACTCGCCTGACTTCCATCATTCCCGAACCTTTTCCAGGGGGGCAGGGAACATTTAGCGGGCTGTCCAAACTCGAAAATCTAGACTTGGCAGTCAACTCGCTCACTACTCTTCAAGCTTCTACATTTTCGGGACTCGGCGCACTTCAAAATCTCCAGCTTTCCTATAACAATTTAACAGGTCCCCTTCCTCAAAATCTTTTCTCAGGCTTGACCAATCTTGAAACTTTAAATCTCATGAACAACGCGTTGACGACATTTGACTCAGATCCCTTTCAAGGCACGAAAAAAATTAAAAGTCTGAGTTTACACAACGACATCAATACTTCTGGATATTCCCAAAACAGTTTTTCTGGCTGGGTGCTTCCTGCAAGTATGTTAGGTGGGTTAAATTCGTTATCCGGCATAAATTTTGGCAGAACAGCTTTGTCGGCACAAAGTATTAACAATCTTCTCGACGCCGCACTTCCCATGAATTCCGTCGCTGCGATTGTTATTCCCCCTACAGCCGGTGTAGATAATGCAAAAATCACTGCCCTCCAGGTCCGAGGAGTCGCTGTAAATGTGCAGTGAGTTTGAGTTTTAAATTTTTAAACTGCAATTCTATCCTTTAAAATCTGCTCAGCATAACTTTCCGCTAAATGAATCGTTTCAACAATGTCAACTTTGATGGGAAGATTGCTTTCTTCCAGTTTTTCTTTAATTTGTGAGAGAAACGCGACCGGCAGCGGTTTTGAAGTTTCAAACAAAACATCAATGTCCGAAAATTTTCGAAATCGACCTGTCGCTCTCGAACCAAAAATCCAGACTTTTGAGTCTTCGTTTTTCAAGGGATCAATTAAAATTGATTTTAAAGTATTCCAATCGTTTAAACTCAAACCAAATGTCATTGGGTTTTGTTCTGCTCTTTAAATTTTTCAAGAAGTTGCTGGAAAATGGGTATTGCCTCTTGCGCTGCTTTAAACACGATTTCGGCGATATTCTCTTTGTAAGTGTGTGAGCTGAGATTTCTTTTTTCAATGAGGTCAAACCAAATGGCAGGGTCATCGATTAAGCCTTGTTGAGCCATTTCCCGAATAACCATTTTTGGTGAGACGTCGCTAAATCCATAAATTTTTCGGGCAACTTTCCATGCCAGCTCAACAGTGAATTCAAAACGCTGAATGACAGAATCTCGAATAAAATCATTTTTGGGTTGGGCTAGGGCCTCTATGAGTCGAAGAAGAGCTTTTTCATACTCGCTGTAACTGTTTGCTAACGGAATTTTATCACCCATGAATACACATTGTAGCACCAGAGGTTATACGTAAAAAGGTACTCTTTTGGAGAACATAATCTTTCGCAAGTCGCAGATCCTGGCAAGTTGGGCTGACTCCGACGTCGGAGTGAAGCTTTGTCATACAAACAACAGTGCTTTGTAGAATTCGAGTATACAAGTTGTCGGGTAGGCTTGGATTCGGGTTTGGGATCGGGAAGTACGCCGCCAGTCAAAGCCTGACGTTTAGTCAGCCTTTGCCACGGGGCGTGGTGGAGACTAAGGGAGCTACCCCAGAATTTTCTTCTCCACTTCGCCGAACTGCGAATGGATAAATTTCAAGAAATTCTAGGGGCTTAGCGGAGGTAAAAGCATGCTCCGAAGCTCTCTCAAGAATCATCAACCTGTCTTCATAAACTCCGCGCGCGCGTTTTGGGTGGAGAAGAACCAAAAACGGTGGAGAAGAATCCGGCGTTACTTCGTCACGAGCAACTACATGCTTATAAGCGAGCCCGTCAAAAGTACGCTTCGCATTTACTGCGCATGTAGCTGAGGGAGACGGAATATGCAGGAAATCAATCTTTTATCGAAGTCATCGACCGGCAAGCTCCCAAACAAGCGCACGGCCCGCGTGATTATGTGCGATGAGGCCCGTGTGCTGCGTGAGCTGAGAGAAGAGCGCGAGTTATCGATGCGTGGACTCGGCGCGAGCATGGGCAAGTCGGATAGCTACGTTAGCCAGATCGAAAACGGGCGAATGGATGTGCCGAAGGGCGATGCCCTGGAAAAATATCTTGAAGCGTTGGGCGGGATCGGCCTGAAGGGCTTTCAGGAGCGCGTCCGAGTTTATCGTCAAAGACGAGCGCCGACATACCGCGACGAACTCTTAGAAATCGCCCGTAGAGCCAGTGATACGCAGGTAAAGCAGATTCTTCTGCTGGCAAGGACACTGATTGCAACGCAGATCAGCTTTGATTGAGGAGAAAGAATATGAAGGAACTCATCGGATCGGCAATTTTTATTATCAGTTTATTAGGAACAGGAAGTATGGCCTTGAGGCAGGTGCATAGCAGTATTCAAAAAGCTGCTTTGACTAGCGTGGCCAAGGGCATGCCCTCGCTCACAAAAATGACAAAAACTTTAAGGCAAAGGCCAACGCCGTCTAGGCGTTAAACTGTCGGGTCCCCCAAAGGAATACGAATTAATTGGAGAACTGTATAAATTTTTAATGACAACTTTAGTCCCTGTTGGATTGTTAGGCCGGATATTCCACTTTTTTATATCGCACTTGCGAGTCGTTTTTAGATCCCAAAGCTCAATAAATGGACGGTCAAAAACCATTACCTTTGGTGACCTTTACTCAAAATACAAAACCCTGCATGTGCCCACTCTGTCACTTCAATCGCAGATTAAAATCACAGAGCGAGTGGAGCGCTCACTTGGCCCACTCATGAAGGTGCGTTTGGCTGATTTTACCCCTGAACTCATCGCCAATTTTATCCGGGACCTGAAAGCTAGCTACCAAGCACCTGCAACCAAGAGAAAGCGCTACGGCTTTGATAAAGAAGTGCGCGATATCAAGGGCCTGCTCAATTGGTACATCGAGAATTTTGATTTTGGTTTTAAAAATCCCATCAAGCGCTTTCACTTGGATCTTGCAGTGCTGGAGGAGATGCCCGCCAAAGAGCGGCGAATTCGTCCTGAGGAACTTCAAAAGTTTCTTGGCGAGCTACGTGGCATTTATAAAGACATCGGCATTGTTGCCGTTTTTACCAGTGGAAGAATTGGTGAGGTGCTCGGGATTCAGGTCAAAAACATTGATTTAAATCGAAGAATTCTAACTATTAGAGAAGTTATGACCTGGCCGCGAGGGGTGCCGGTGCCAAAGCTACTGCCTAAAAATGGGAAGGCCCGAGAGGTTTATATTTGCGATGCCTTACATGAAATTTTCACGCGTCGCCTAAAGCAAGTCCCCAAAGGCTGTCCGTATCTTTTTCACAACGAAGGCAAGGCCATGCGATACACGCGCATTAATGAAAATTTTAATCGCGCCTGGAAACGCACGGGTCTTACGGCTTTTTCGGGAGCCCATGTCATGCGCTACGCAGGCGCCCAACTTGCTCGTCACCTTACAAATTCCCTTGATGCAGCGGCTGCTGTTACGGGGCACATGAGTGCGGGGATGATTGCAAAATATGCCCTGCTTGATACCTCGGAGCTCAATAAAACCACTGTGATTAAGATGGACGAGTTTATGAGGGATTTAGGAAAAACAGCGGCTTAGGGTTTTACTTCAACCGATTTTAGCTCTGGCGAGCACCAAGTGGCGCCAGAGCCGTAGTTGCAGTTTGTGGAGGCGTCATCGCTTTCAAGAATAGCGCGGTATTGAAAGTAATTCTGCGATGTCAAATTTGAGAGGGCTCCCGTAAAGCAGTCAAACAAAAGACTTGGGGAGCCCGTGAGGATTAGATTGGTGGCCGAGCAATTATTTACGTCGAAGTTGTAGGGCGCATAATTGTGGAGTTCAGAGAAGTAACTGGCTTTAGTATTGTCGTTTCCGAGCCATGTGGGGTTGTCGGAGCAGTCAGCAGCGGTACATGTGCGCACTTGGTACTTAATGCGGTTGGCGCCCCTACGATAGAGTTGTTTGATTTCATCGGCGTGGAGGGCGCGGGACCAAATGGCGACTTCGTCGATTTCACCCTTAAAATACAAGGCCCCGAGGCCTCCCAATCTTCCAATTCCTAGTGTCTGAGCATTTGTTGCAATTGAGCCTACTGCCCCCCTAGAGGAATCAAATACACCATCAATGTATGTACTTTGCGTCGTTCCGTCCCATGTCCCTACATAGTGATGCCAGGAAGTATCACTTATTGTGCGAACTGAGTTTCCTTGTGTTACTGCAGTAAAAAAATTGAATAGATTTCCACCCGTGAATTCAAACCAGTAAGAGTTAACTGAGTTTCCATCACTTTTTCCTAAAAAAATTTCTCTGGTACCGGTCCTTTCGCGTTTAACCCAAGCACTGATGGATAATGCTGTGGGAATATTTAATGAAGTCGAATCGGGTATCGAAATATAATCGGTCGTTCCGTTAAATGTCCCTGAACTTCCGAACATACCGGTAGCCGATGTGGTTGCCGTTCCCACTCTCACGCCGTTGTTAGCATTTCCTGACTTGTCTTTTACCTCTCCGGCCGTGCCATTCCATGAGGCTTCATTAAAATGCCAAAGACCTCTAAGACCACTCATTAAGTTGTCGTCTGTCGTTGCGCCAGTAGAGCCAACTAATGATGGATAATCCGTCGAAGTTTCGCTATCGGCCGCCGTGATAGTTCCGCTGTTATTGGCATCACCGGTGAGCTCTTTTCCAAACGGAAGTGTGGTGAGCCACTTAAGCCCGTCCCACGCAATAGAGCTGCCGTAGTTCATGATGCGTGAGGTGAATTGGCCGGCGTATTTTGCGGATTGACGGGTATAGATGGATTGGATTTGAGCCGATGTCAGCGCAACTTTCCAAATCGCAACGTCATCAATGCTTCCGGTAAACGGATAAGTAGCCGAATTGCTGGGGTTCGCAGAAATACTGTCCCAGTAAGTTGGAGTTCCCGAATGAACATAAGTCGTCGATCCAAACACGGCGCTGGTCGCGGTTTCTGAAACACCGTTAATCGCGAGGTTTACTGTACCCGAAGCAAAATCAAGCACGGCAACGACGTGATACCAAGTCGACGCAGCTAATACGGTCGTACTCGTTTTTTCCCTAAATGTGTCGGCAGCTAAGCTTCGACCGCCCACGAGTAACTTCCCGGCATTTGCCCCGTCTCCACGGATGCTCACCCAAAGAGCCGCATTCGTCGCATTTCCGACGCGACTAATGTACACTACATTGTCATATTGTCCACTATCGAGAGAAGTATACTTCACCCAAGCTTGAAAACTCATCGCTGGCGCTCCATTGACCAATCCGCCGATAACCCCCGCTGCTCCGCCTATGGCGACGTAGTCATTGCTTCCGTCAAAACTTCCCGCATAAGCTCCCATCTTTGCCGAAGAAGTCGTTGTCGTGCCACTGTAAGAAGCTGCATGACTCGTTCCTTTTGAATCCACGATTTCATTTGCGGTCCCATTCCAAGAGGACTCATTCATCTTGTAATAAGAAACAAGCGAACTCCACTGTGGAGTCCAAGAAGAATCTAGCTCAGCGCAGTTTGTGTAAACTGTTTCACCCTCACTCATGTTGCCATCGCAATCTGTGTCGGGACCTAAGATCAGTTTATTGATGGAATTTGTATTCCACTGCACGCCGACTTTTGTTCCGCCCGCGAATCCCGTTGCGGTGTTGTCATCATCCGTAAGATCTGTGCTTACTGAAACCTGCACTTGAATGGCGCTAGAAGAAGCAAGAGCGCCATCATAAGCTTTAACCGTAAAGGCGTTGAGAGTTCCGCTGGCAGCAGCGGCTGGGGTCCAGACCAATGATTCTCCGGTGGATAGTAGAGTAGAAGTTGGTGTTACCGCAACACCACCTTTGGTCAAAGTACCGGTTGAAACGGCTTCCACGCGAAAGCTTAATGCATCTCCATCTCCGTCAGCCTCATTGGCCGCCGCCGCAAGAGTAGCGTAAGAAATAGTAAAAGCCGTATCTACACTTGCTCCGCTTAACGCACTGATCGCGGTAAGCGTTGGGGTATCGGCCGCCGCAGCAGCCGTTACTTGAACTTGAATGGCAGAAGATGAAACCGTAGTTCCGTCATGGGCTTTTACGGTGAATGCATTGAGCGTTCCGTTAGCGTTAGCAGCTCCAGTCCACACTAGAGATTCGCCAGTGGATAAAAGAGTTGATCCCGGTGTAACAGCCACGCCGCCTTTTGTAAGAGTCCCTGTAGAAACGGCTTCAACTTGAAAGCTGATTGCGTTGCCATCTACATCCGCTTCATCGGCAGCGCCAGCCAGATCTGCGTAGGCAATCGTAAACGCGGTGTCCTCGGTTGCACCAGTTAAGGTACTAATGGCAGTGAGTGTCGGGGCATCATTGGCTACTGCCGCACTTACCTGAACTTGAATAGCCGTTGTTGAAACCGTAGTTCCGTCATGGGCTTTAACCGTAAAAGCATTGAGTGTTCCGTTCGCATTGGATGCCGGCGTCCAAACGAGCGATTCGCCAGTAGATATAAGCGTTGTACCCGGTGTGACGGCTACACCGCCTTTAGTAAGTGTTCCTGTCGTGACAGCTTCCACTCTAAAACTGATTGCGCTGCCTTCGACATCGGCTTCATCGCCAGCGCCGGTAAGGTCTGCATAGGCAATGGTAAATGCGGTGTCTTCGGTGGCACCTGCTAAGGTACTCAGGGTGGTAAGTGTGGGCGCGTCGTTTACGGCTGCCACGCTCACTTGAACTTGAATGGCAGAAGATGAGACCGTAGTTCCATCGTGAGCTTTAATTGTAAAAGCGTTTAGCGTTCCATTTGCGTTTGATGCCGGTGTCCAGACGAGTGATTCACCCGCTGAAATGAGCGTCGATCCGGCACTTACCGCCACTCCCCCTTTAGTCAGTGTGCCAGTGGATACGGCTGCAACTTGAAAACTCAACGTGTCGCCATCAGTGTCTGCTTCATCACCCGCAGATGTTAAATCTGCATAAGCAATGGTAAACGCGGTATCCTCGGTTGCGGGTGTTAATGTAGTGACGGTGGTTAAGGTGGGAGCGTCATTAGCTGTTGCAACGCTTACTTGCACTTGAATCGCGGATGATGAGACGAGCGCGCCATCATGAGCCTTCACGGTAAAAGCGTTCAAGGTTCCATTCGCATTTGAAGCCGGTGTCCAAACGAGAGTTTCACCCGTAGATAAAAGAGTTGTACCAGGCGTTACCGCCACTCCTCCCTTAGTAAGCGTGCCCGTACTTACTGCCTCAACCCTAAAGCTCAGGGTATCGCCATCTCCATCGGCTTCATCAGCGGCTGCTGATAGAGCTGCGTAAGTAATAGAATAAGTCGTGTCCTCAGTAGCGCCCGTGAGTGTTGAAACCGCAGTGAGTGTTGGGGTATCGGCCGCTGCCGCAGCTGAGGCTTGCACTTGAATAGCGCTCGATGAGGCCGAGGTCCCGTCATGGGCTTTAACTGTGAAAGCGTTTAATGTTCCATTGGCGTTTGATGCCGGCGTCCACACGAGTGATTCGCCTGTCGATAATAATGTCGTTCCAGGCGTAACAGCCACGCCACCTTTAGTCAGAGTTCCGGTCGTTACGGCTTCCACTCTAAAACTGATCGTATCGCCTTCAGTATCTGCTTCGTCAGCAGCGGCGGCCAAGGCTGCGTAAGAGATCGTGAACGCAGTGTCCTCAGTAGCGCCGGCAAGTGTCGCAATCGAAGTAAGCGTGGGAGCATCATTGGCTGATGCAACAACGGCTTGCACTTGAATAGCAGAGCCTGAAACCGTCGTGCCGTCATAGGCCTTTGCCGTAAACGAATTTAAGGTGCCACTGGCGTTTGATGCTGGAGTCCACACCAGGGATTCACCGGTAGATAAAAGTGTTGTGCCGGGAGTTACCGCTACGCCACCTTTTGTTAATGTGCCCGTTGATACGGCTTCCACTCTAAAGCTAAGAGTGTCTCCATCCACATCTGCTTCATCGGCTGCGGCGGCAAGAGTAGCGTAAGAGATAGTAAATGCGGTATCTTCGGTTGCACCGTTTAGCGCACTAATCGCCGTCAGCGTAGGCGTATCGTTTACGGCGTTAATTGAAAAACTTGCCGCAGCCGTATTGGAAGCTTCTCCGTTTGCGGTGACGGTATAACTAAAAGAAGCTGCCCCATTCGTGTTGGACGTCCCCGTAACCTTAACCGTGCAAACACCCGAGCCATCGCAGGCACAGGCTTGGGTTACGGTCACGCCACTTAAAGCCGAAAGTGCGCAGCTCGTGGCAAGATCTCCGTTTGGGTCGGTGTAAGAAAGGGTAATCACGCCGCTTTGAGTGTCCTCATTAAAAGCAGCAGGACTAATGTTTGCACTGACGGGAGTCGTGGCTGAGTTATTTACTGTAATCGTAATGGTCGCGGTGTTTGAATCAGCTGTGCCGTCATTTGCTTTAAATGTAAATGAGTCCGACCCGGTGTAACTTGCTGTAGGCGTGTAGGTATAGGCACCAGTTGCGGTGTTTGTAATACTCACCGTACCGTTGCTTGGATTTGATACAATTGAGTATGTAAGCGTATTAGAATTTGCATCTGTTGCAATCAGAGTGCTTGATGCCGCAACGTTTAGGTTGGTTGAGAGTGTTCCGTCTGATGCCACAGGTGCGGTGTTGGTGCTACCTCCGCTTGGGGGATCGCCGGGCCTAAAGCCTTCAGGTACAGATTTCCCTTCGCTCGGGGCCAGAGGGTTTTGGCAGGAACTTAAGATAAGTGTGTATACAATCAATGTGCAAGAAACTAGCGATTTAACAAGAGGGAATCGCATTTTCATGGTGCCCTCTCTTGTTTGTCAGCATTTTTGATGGACTTCTTATTTGGATTTGCGCCAAAGCCAAACGTAATTGAAAGTCCGAGACTTGAGCGTGTTTCCTCTAAAATTGAAGAGTTTAGTTTTTGGTAATCCCAAAAGAGCTGCGCCTCAAGAAAACTTGCGTTGTAGGATTGCCTAAGGGATGCGCCTATTTTTAAGCCCGGTGAAAATTCAATACTGTAGTTCGGTAACGATTTTGGAAGAGTCGAAAATAAATCAATCCCAAGCCCCAAGCCATAATCATCAGTGAGATGAAATTGCTTTTTAGCGCCGACATCAACTATGGCCACTTGTGGGGTTTCAAACGCGATTTCGGTGCCTGAGTTTTTAGACCGTCGATAGGACTGCTGCGAAAGTGAGGCAAACGAAGAAAGCTCAAGGCTATCACTCGGATGAAATCCACCGCCTAAAAGAAAGCCCGTAGTGGTGTATGATTTATTAGAAAGAGTTTTTCCCTTAGTTAAACTCTCATCCCAAGACTCTTGGCACACGTTTAACCCGATTTTACTGCTTAGCCGAGCTGTCCAATGTTGAACCCAAGCAGCACTGCCACCAAAGTTTTGTTTGGAATAAAAATCAGCCGAATCTTTGCTTGTTTTATCGACAGAGTGAATTGAAGAGTAATACGGCTTTACTGAGAACTCGTACTCGCTCCAAGAGCGATAGTAATCAGTGCTTTCAGAGGTGACAGCGGCTGCTGGCTCAAGTTTCGTCTCAACCTCGGCACTGGGTTTGCGAATAGGCGCTGCTAATTTTTCTTTTTGTCCTTCAACAGTAACCATCCCTTCAATTGTATCTTGGACGGGATCTGAGAGGGTTAAGACGTGAGGCAAATTTGGTGAATTTTTGATGAATTCAGGAGTGTCGTGCGTGACTTTATTGTTGGTTTCCGGCATACCATTTGCGTTCTTTACAAGAGGCGTATTTACGCTTGTTGTGGCCACGTTTGGGGTATTTTCAGTTACGGACTTTTCTTCGGCAGGAGTCCTTGCGGTTTTATCTGCTGCTGCCGCAAAGAGAACAAAAACAACTCGTGTAACTCCAGGACGTGATTTGGGATCGTTTTGAGTGACAAGTTCTGAGTAAAATGAATCACCTAAAAGTGCTTTCAATTTTTCTTCGATCACTTTTAGATTTTGTTTTGGAGTATAAAAGTGAAAATATTTTCCACCCGACTCGTCTTTCCCAAAATCTACATTGCCAGCCTTTGAGGCTGATAACTCAGATAAAATCTTTGTCACTTCAACGCTTAACTGCGACTGAATCGCACTTTTTGCGCCCCAGCGATAATAAGGTGCTCTATTTTCTTCTACTTGGTGGGTACCTAGGTCTGTGGAAGGGGAATTTTGCGGCAACGCTCCGCTGGCGCTGGTCCCCTCGACATTGGCTTTTGTAACGATATTATTTTTTTCTATAACTTGCTGATGAGTTGTCGATTCAACACGCCCAAAAAAAACAAAAGCAGCGGCAAAAGCAAATACACCAAGAAGCGATAAAAAAACGAGCAGCGTTTTTTTCGCTCTTAGTGAGTTTTGATTTTTAGACATACCGCTGCCTTTTAAACATATTTCCTCAAAGAGCTTTTCGGCAAAGGCCCCTGAAATGTTTAGGGTTCTTGGGCTTAAGGGTGAAATAAAAAATCCACTTGAAGGCTCCAAAAAAGAGCCTCTTAAGTACCTTTATTAGTTGAGGTTTTTAGTCCGCTCCAGATTATGTCAGTAAAAGTAAGTCCAAAAATGCATCAGAAAGTGACTTTTGTGGTCGCCCACGACACCCCAAAAGTTGCCCATTGGACAACTACTCCCACTTTCTTGGCTTGTAGCCTTAATGTTAGTGGTTTCCCATAAGACAACTTTTAAGACTGACCGGCAGCTAGCCCGCTTTATCGGGCGAAGGATTCAAGCGCTTCGAAAGACGCGCGGACTAACTTCTGAGAAGCTAGCCTATGAAAACGACATGTCAAAAAGCTACCTCTCAAGAATTGAGAACGGAAAAAGACTTCCAACATTTAGCTTTTTAAACAAACTCGCCAAGGCGCTAGATTACGAACTTTGGCAATTTTTTGTAAACCAAGCTCCAACTGCTGAAAGCTTTAAACCAAAAAAAGGACGCGCTGGCCCTAAAGGCTAAATCAAAGCCATGTAACAGGCCCTTTTCATGGAAATAAAGTCACAATCTAGGCTTAACTTGCTTTGGCAAGTCCTCGCATATAGCGGTCCATTTCGGTAACAGTAGATTTATTAAGCTCGTTCACGTCCAGCAGCGCATATTTTGAAATCATTGAGTGCGACATATGGCCTGTAACTGATGCCGCCGCATCCAAAGAATTTGTAAGAGCGCGAGCCAATTGTGCCCCTGAATACCTCAGTGTGTGGACCCCGGAAAACTTCGATAATCCTGCTCTTTTCCAGGCGCGATTAAAATTTTCGTTGATGCGCGTGTAGCAAATTGGTTTTCCATTATTGTGAAATAAGTACGGGCACCCCATTGGAACTTCTTTGAGGCGTCTTGTAAAAAGATCTAAAAGCGTGTCGCAAATGTACACTTCGCGAGCTTTCCCGTTCTTAGGAAGCGCCTTTGGAGTGGGCACACCTCTCGGCCAGGTCATCACTTCCCTGATAGTGAGAATTCTTCTCTCAAGGTCAATATTTTTTGTTTGAATGCCTGCAATTTCGCCGACTCTGCCGCTGGTGAAAATTCCTATGACGGCGATGTCTTTATAGATTCCGCTTAACTCATTAATTAGTTTTTGGACTTCCTCGGGACGAATTCTTCGCTCTTTTTCGGGAAGATCCGCTAGCTTTGCCAGATCAAAATGAAAGCGTTTTACAGGGTTTTTGAAGCCAAAATCAAAATTCTCAATATGCCAATTGAGTAAACATTTGATGTCCCTAATTTCTTTTTCAAAGCTGTAACGTTTTCGCTTCCGGGCCGTAGGTACGTGGCTAATTTTCAGTTCCTTAATGAAGTTTGCAAGCAGTTCAGGCGTAAAGTCAGCTAGGCGCTTGCGCATCAGCGGCACGAGTGATCGCTCCACTCGTTCGGTTATTTTAATTTGGCTTTGAAGCGCAAGGGTTGGTACGTGAAGGGTTTTATATTTTTCGTACAGATCACCGAAGGTCATCGTCTTTGAACTCCCATTTATCAGTGAGCGCGACATAAAAAGGCAGCGCAGATGGGAGAGAAAAATAAAAATAAGTTTACTGAAAAAGTTTCGGGTTACGGGCGCAGGACTTGGACTTTTGGTTTTATGTGTGGGTCTACCAAACATAACAACACCTCCTATTGCAGGCGCGCCATTGGCTTTTGGCAAAGCAAATATCGCGGAAGCAAATTTGTCGGTGGCACATCTCTCGACTAGAGAATGCCGCCGTGCTGATCGCGAATTGATATTCGCAATCGGTGTGTGGCTATGTTCTTTTTACGAAACAATAGTTGACTATTATTGATGCCGCTTATTTTGTAATTGCGGTTTGGGTTTTCCCATCAGCGCGCGGTTAATGGCGCGATAGCTGACGAAGCCGTGTTGGTGTGCTTCAAAGGCTTCGTGCGCTATAAAGAGGGTGGCTTTTGTAAGAATGCCCGCAGCCATAAGGAAGAGGGCTAAACGAAAAAGGGTGGCTAGGATTCGAGAGTCGAAATTCATGATTGGCTCCATTCAATTTGTTAGTGGCTTTTGACCAACAAGTTAAATGGATAACCGCTTCGGGAGCCGCCCTTTACTAAGCATCCAGTAAGATTTTAGTAAGATCACCACCGTGATTTTACGTGATTTACTGTGATGCCCTCAGAACCTTGACCCGCTAAACCTCCGGAACCCTTTGTTTTTGATTTTCACTACTTAGATTACTTTGTCTCAAAACCTAACTTTTGAATGGCGGAGAGGGTGGGATTTGAACCCACGGTAAGATTTCTCCTACGCGCCCTTAGCAAGGGCGTGCCTTAAGCCACTCGGCCACCTCTCCAAGACTGATCTGATTATCTTTCCAAAAATCAACAGATCAAAAACTACCTGTGTCTTTAGCAGTGCCTTGAGAAATGGTCAAAAACGCAACGTGTTATTTCTGCAAATTTCTTAAAGGCAGCTAGAATCCCCCCATGGCATACACTGCAGCACACTCACTTTGGGACTCCGTGGGCAATACGCCCCTTTTAAAAATCAAATCTCTTTCAAGCCTCAGCGGCTGTGAAATCTTTGGCAAAGCTGAATTTATGAACCCCGGCGGCAGTATCAAGGATCGCGCCGCCAAGGGAATCATTCAAAACGCCGAACAAAACGGCTTACTTAAAAAAGGCGATAGCATTGTCGAAGGCACCGCCGGAAACACTGGAATTGGCCTCGCAATGTTGGGTCGCGAACGCGGCTACAAAGTTATTGTGTATATGCCCAACAACCAAGCTGATGAGAAATATCGTTTTCTTCAAGCCCTAGGGGCCGATGTGATTGCCGTTCCCCCATGCCCTTTTGCCAATGAAAATCATTTTTATCATCAGGCAAGGAAATATTCTGAGTCCCATCCCAACACTTTTTGGGCCAATCAATTTGAAAATTTAGCAAATTCTCAAATCCATTTTGAAACAACAGGGCCCGAAATCTGGGAGCAAATGGAAGGCCGAATTGACGTTTTGGCCTTGGCCGTAGGAACTGGCGGGACTTTAGGCGGCACGAGTGATTTTTTGAAGCAAAAAAATCCGAATTTGGAAGTTGTCCTCATTGACCCCATGGGCTCTGGGCTTTATCAGCACTTTCACAAAGGAACAATCGGCGCAGAAGGTTCTTCCGTCACCGAGGGGATTGGAATCATGCGCCTCACAGAAAATTTTAAACGCGCAAAAATTGATTCGGCAATCAGGATTGACGATCAAAAAATGATTTCCATGCTGATGCATTTGGCAAAAGAAGATTCATTGTTTGTTGGGACCTCGGGTGCATTAAACGCCATGGGGTCTTTAGAAATAGCGCTGAAATACAGAAATTCCGGAAAGCGCATAGTCACTTTTCTTTGCGACCATGGCTCGCGTTACCAATCAAAAATTCTTAATTCCGCATGGCTTGCGGAAAAAGTCCTTCATGCCAAAGATCTCTCGAGTTTTATTTAATTTCAGTCAAATTCTTGTCACAGGATTTTGCTTTGGGCTTTTGACCTTTCACGGAATTCGCCTTAAAAACAATCCTTCATGAATGAGTTATGTTTTATCTGGGGCCCTCCGATGTCGGGACAAAGACGTTGGATGGCAATGGCCTCTGACGAAAGCGACGAAAAAACTCATGTGACACTTTTGCCCTTGTCTGATTTTGGAACTGAGGTTCGCTTTACGGATGTTTTAGAAAAACTTGAAAAAGCGATTCGCGGCTATAGTCGCGAAGGCCGACATAATATTTTTTGTGAGCTCCCTTGGGAAATGACCCAAGAAGGATTTCTTTTTGAAGATTGGCTGGGAGAAAATCCTTTTTTAAAGCATCTGCAAGAAGGACGCATTGATCAAAACACGTGGAACATTAGTTTTCTTTGCGTCTGTCCCTCCGATGCCGAGCGTTTGCCAGACTTGTATCGCCGAGGCATGGAAGAATTTGCTCGCGCCTCGCAATCCTCTGTGCTGGTGATGAGTCATTACGAAGGCGACGGTATGCCCGCTTGGCTTGGCACTGATATTTTAGATTTTGGACCAAAGCTTGAAGTTTTTGATGAACCTATTTGGGACAAAGATGCTGAGGCAGTGGGAACTCCCCATGTTTTTAAAGATGTGGAAAACTTTGATGCCCTCATCCTTCCATTGCTCAATTCTACAGAAGAATACAAAGATATTTTGGAAAGGCTAAGCCAGGGGGAATTTGGTTCTATTTGGGGAGCCGAAATATTGTGGCAAAATTCTGAAGGCTTGGCAGAAGCACTCACGTTTACTCAAGGGCACATCTACCCGTGGACCAGTGATCATCCAGATATTATTTCGCTTTGCATGTCCAATGGTGCAACACTTTGGGTTTCGGGATTCCCTTTGAAGCGAACAAGCCTTTCGCAAAATGTTGTGAAGAAAAATAATTTTTTCTAGCTTCACTTCAAAAACTAAAAAACTATTTTTGAGGAATTCCAAAAATTTTTTCGAATTCGTTTTTTCGAAACGCAAACATTTGCTCAAGAGATCTTTTGACCACAAGGGAATTCGCCCACACCCCCAGTATTCCCAGTGGAAGTGCATAATCCACTCGATCGCGAATCCATGTTCCTTTAGGATCTCGCTCAAAAATATGCTCGTGTGACCAATATTTAAAAGGACCCTCGATTTGTTTGTCGCGAAAACTACGCAAGTCGCCTTGCGCATTGATTCCTTCGACTTTTGACAAAACTAAGGTTTCAATAGGCAAGGGCGGCATGCGGGTTCGAATTTTTACAATACTTCCATCGTTGAGTGTGCCGGTATGGAAAACTTTTAGCCGATATTTTGGTGGTGAAACTTTTGATAAGTTTTCCGCGTTGATGGAAAAATCCCAAACTTTTTCAAGCGGCGCAGCCACTAAAAAATCAGAGCTTATTCTGTGCATGCGCATCGAAAGTTATACTTGAATGGGCTTTTCGTCTGACTCGCCAATTTGACGGCCTCGCTTACCCATTCCGCCTTGATGATCGCCCGATGTGGGTTTTGCAAATGCAATTTTTTGTTGGAGTTTTATGAGTCCATCCATCAATGCTTCTGGGCGAGGAGGGCAACCGGGAACATAAACATCAACTGGAACAACACGGTCTACGCCCTTTAAAACGCTGTAGCCTTCTTTCCAATAAGGACCACCTTTGGTGGCGCAAGAGCCCATCGCGATAACCCATTTTGGATCGGGCATTTGGTCATAAAGTCTTTTTACTCGGGTGGCCATTTTCAAAGTCACGGTGCCAGCAACAATCATAAAATCGGCTTGGCGAGGGGTTGCGCGAAACACTCCGCAACCAAAGCGTTCGAGATCATATTTCGAAGCACCAGTGGCCATCATTTCAATCGCGCAACACGCAAGACCAAAGGTCATCGGCCAAAGGGAATTTTTGCGACCCCAGTTCACAACGTTGTCTAAACTTGCCATCAACACGCCATCGGTTGCGGGATTTCCTACAAAAATATTATTGCCAGCGACTGCTTCACTCATGAGGACTGTTTTAACACGTCGCTTGAATTTTTGAAAAAACTAAGTTGAGCGAGTTGGGGAATGGCGCAGTGCGTAGATTTTGTGTTCTACTCTGCCTTTTGGCCACTCAAAGTGGCTTGCAAGGCAAAGTTTACCTGTCGTTCTGCAAGATCTCGCGATACTGCATCAAATTCTTCCATCGCCAGTTGAAGGGCTTGGAGGTCGCTTGAAGATTTTGCATTTTTTAAATCAACTAGCCTAGCTTTTATACTCGAGAGCTCGCTTGGGGTGGCCAAATGACTGGATTTTGCCAAAGTTTTTTCTGCAGCAATCACAATAGAGTCGGCTTCAATTTTTAGGTCTCTCAATTGACGTTCAAAAAAATCAGATTCAGCGTGATCAATGGAGGCCTCGAGGAGTTTGATGAGTTCATCTTCCGACATTCCAAAACTCGCCTTGACTTCGATCTCATGTGCGCGGCCTGAACGTAAATCTTTTGCACGAACATTAAGAATGCCATTCACGTCAATTCGGAAGAGGACTTCGATTCTGTGGTAACCAGCAGGTGCGGGAGGAAGTCCGCGAAGCCTGAATCGTGCAAGCGATCTGCAATCTTTTACTAACTCGCGCTCTCCTTGCACAATGTGTATGTCGAAGGAATTTTGATTTTCGACATGATTGGTGTAAACCTCTCGAGCTTCAGTGGGAATTGTAGAATTCCTGGGAATTAATTTCGAAACTGTGCCACCCATGGTTTCGATTCCAAGACTGAGTGGAATCACATCGAGAAGTAAATGTTCCGAAAGATTTCCGCCCAAAATATGGGCTTGCAAAGCTGCACCTAAAGCCACTGCCTGATCGGGGTTGAGCACAGCATTGGGTGCTTTCCCAAAAAATTTTTCAAGGAGCTTGTGCACCAAAGGCATTCGAGTGGAACCACCAACTAAGAGGACATCTTGTAAATCATTTTTGTTTAGTCGTGCATCAAGTAGAGCGGCTTCAAAAAGTCTTAAAGTCTCTTCAACTAAAGGCGTCCAAAGTTTTTCAACCTCAGTTCGGCTGATTTGCATACGCGCGCCATTGAGGTCAAAAGTTAAAGACTCCTGGTCGCTAAGCGCTTTTTTAATTTTCTCGGCGGCCCCAAGCATTTGGGCATAAACCTTTCGATGCGCATTGGAATCGACATCATTTAGTTGTGCGTCGGGATGTCGATCTTCAAATCGACGTAACAACTCGTCGGCTAAGGCACGATCAAAATCATCGCCGCCAAGTTGTGTGTCGCCAGCTGTGGCAAGGACTTCGAAAACATTTTCGTCAATTCGCAATAAGGAAAGGTCAAAAGTTCCGCCACCCAAATCATAGACTGCTACGATTCCAGGTCGCGATGAATTCCAACCATAGGCCAATGCTGCAGCCGTGGGCTCGTTAAAAACCCGCAAGACTTCAAGGCCTGCCAATCGCCCGGCCATTTTGGTAGCACTCCGTTGGGCATCATCAAAATATGCGGGTACGGTGATGACTGCGCGCTCAATTTTTTGCCCAATTTTTTCTTCAGCAATTTTTTTTAATTTCTTCAAAACTTCAGCAGAAACTTCGATGGGAGAAATTGTTTTTTGACCAAGGTCTATCAAACATTGAGAATTGAGTTCATCATTTTTTAATCGGTAAGGAATTTGTGCAACTTGGGATTCTAAATCCTGCAGAGATCTACCCATGAGTCGCTTGACGGAATAAAGCACATGAGCAGGATCGGTTGATTTTTGTTCAAAGGCTTGAGTGCCCACATTTAAAACTTTGCCATCAGCGTTGACTTGAATCACAGAGGGAATGAGTTCACCCTCTGGACCAGAAATCACTGTGGATTTTAAATTTTCGGGATTCACCCATGCAACTAAGGAATTGGTGGTTCCCAAATCAATGCCGATGACTGGGCCCAGTTTTTTGGGCGCGACAGAATTAGCAGCATTACTACCCGAGGAGTTCCCGAGGTCAATTTGAATTGGCACTTTGAGTTCTCCTTTTTAGTAAGATTCTTGTACGGCTTTTAAGTTCCGATTTTGCTTTCGATGTCTCTCAAAAAGCTTCGGAGATAGCGAAGGTTTTCTAAAAGATCTTGTAAGAAGAGTAAATCGCTATCTGTCCAAGGCACGGAATTTTTTCCAAAGCCCTGATAAGGGAAACGAGCGGCATAAGTTTTAACTTTGCCTTCTATTTCTTCAAGTTTTCGGAGGACTTTTTCTCGAAAAGCAGCGAATTTAAGTTTAGCTTGTTCAGAACTTAGTCCAAGGTCGCTGATTTCTTCCTGTAACTCAAAATATTCAATGGCAAACTCTGGTGGGGCTTGGTGAGGGTGTCTAACGGGGCAGTTTGCACTTTTTAAACCTTCACTCAACACGACTTCCAAAAGCTTCCAAAAATCTTTTAGCTGGGAGTAATCAAAATTAATTTGAGAAGAAATTTCTTCCGCTTTTTGTTGGGCATCATCGTTATCTTGGCTGACTCGATCGGGGTGAAATTCACGACTTAATTGAAGATACTTTTTTTGAATAACCGACAATTCTTCAGCCTCAATCCAAAGAAAAGGATTCAGTCCAAAAGTTTTGAAGGGGCGTAAATCAATTTCTTCCATGAATCATTGATTTCTTAAAACTAAGCAGAAAAACTTGAACCACAGCCGCAACTGGATTTGGCATTAGGATTGTTGAAAACAAAGCCTTGCCCATTTAATCCATCCGTAAAGTCGAGCTCAATTCCTTTTAAAAAAAGTGCGCTTTTTGCATCAACCACAACTTTGATTCCAAAAGCCTCAACCACTTTGTCTTTTTCTTTAGGCGCTTCTTCAAAGGAAAGTTTGTAAGAAAGACCAGAACATCCGCCACCCACAACACTCACTCGGAGAAAATGATTGATGCGACTTTCGCGCTCTTGAATCATCTTGACCTGCACTGCAGCTTTTTCGCTGACTGTGATCAATGCTGAAGGTGCTTTGCTTGTGCTATCAGTTGTATTCAAAGGCATTGCTGCATTTTGTGCCGCCGTGTTTTGATTCTGATTTTGATTTGCTTGGTCCATATTTACCTCGAGTTTTTACTTCGAACCTGATGCTTTGTTTTGATAATCTTTAATGGCCGCTTTAATCGCATCTTCCGCCAAAACTGAGCAGTGGATTTTTACTGGGGGTAGCGAAAGTTCTTCGACGATATGAGTGTTCTTAATTTGAAGGGCTTCGTTTATGCTTTTGCCCTTTAACCATTCCGTTGCAAGTGAGCTCGAGGCAATGGCCGAGCCGCATCCAAAAGTTTTAAATTTTGCTTCTTCAATAACGCCACTGTCGTTGACTTTGATTTGTAGTTTCATCACATCACCGCACTCGGGTGCGCCCACTACTCCCGTGCCCACATGAGGATCGCTTTTATCCATCGAGCCTACGTTTCTTGGATTCTCGTAGTGATCAACCACTTTGTCTGTGTATGCCATAATTAACTCCTTTTTTTAATGAGCAGTCCATTGAACGCTGGAAAGATCGATACCCTCTTTTACCATTTCATAAAGCGGACTCATATCACGAAGTCTTTTGACTTCTTTTGCCAGGCGCGAAATAGCAAAATCAATTTCTTCTTCAGTCGTAAATCGACCAAGTCCAAAACGAATAGAACTATGTGCCAGTTCTTCTTTTACGCCAAGAGCGCGAAGCACATAGCTGGGTTCAAGACTTGCTGAAGTACAGGCAGAACCCGAACTCACAGCTAAATCTTTGATGCCCATCATGAGTGCTTCGCCTTCGACATAAGCAAAACTCACATTCAAATTTCCAGGAAGTCTGTCTGTCGGATGACCATTGATAACGAGTTCGTCGAGTTCTTTTTTTAATCCGTTCCACAATCTATTTCGCAAATTGAGTAGACGACTTTGCTCGCTTTGCAATTCTTTTTGAGCGATTTCACACGCTTCACCAAGTCCTACAATTCCAGGAACATTGAGTGTACCAGATCTCATTCCGCGTTCCTGGCCACCGCCAAAAACAATTGGTGACAAGCGAACTCGCGGAGCTTTTCTGCGAATGTACAATGCGCCAACGCCTTTGGGACCATAAATTTTATGGGCAGAAATCGATGCCAAATCTAAATTTAGTTCTTGAACATCGACAGGAATTCTTCCCACGCTTTGAACCGTATCAGAATGAAAAATAACGCCGTGCTTTTTTGCCATCACGCCGATTTCTTTAATGGGTTGAAGCGTGCCGATTTCATTATTGGCATGCATGATCGAAATTAAAATTGTGTCGGGACGAATGGCTTTTTCAAGTTCTTCGAGGCTTATTTTTCCATCTTTATCGACAGCTAGCCAAGTGATGTCGTAACCTAAACTTTCAAGATGCTTGCAAGGGTCAATCACAGCCTTGTGTTCGGTTTGGCAGGTGATGATGTGTTTGCCTTTTTCTTTGTACATTTCAGCAACGCCCAAAATGGCAAGATTGTCTGACTCCGTTGCGCCTGATGTAAAAATGATTTCTTTGGGGTCCGCACCGATGAGCCCTGCTACTTGGGCACGCGCTTTTTCAACTCCGGCTTCGGCATTCCAACCGAAAGAGTGATTGCGAGAGCCCGAATTCCCAAAATTTTGCGTAAAGTAAGGAATCATTTTTTCCAGTACGCGTGAATCGACTGGAGTCGTTGCGTGGTAATCAAAATAAAGTGGAGTTTTAGAATTTATACTCATAGTTTTCTCCCATTGGGGTAAGCAACGTTTGAAGAAGCACCGCCAGAATTGATATGATTTGCTTTTGCTTCAACAAATTGTCGACTCAAATGCACCACTTCGCCTGCGCCTTGTTCGCATTTCGCGCAATCCTCAAGTGTGCCAGCGATTTTGCAGCCAAAACAATCTGTGAGTTGTTTCATCGTGCGCGCGATTTCATCAACAGCGAGCGCGACTTCTTTTTGGCGATCAATCAATCGATTCCGTTGATCTTCAAGTGCTGTGTAAATTTTGCGGGCCATTTCTTGACCAAGGTAGGTAAGATTTCCTTGGGGATCGAGTTGGGGTTGAAGTGCCGCAACAATTTCTTTGAGTGCAAAACCTGACTCTTGAAGCATTTTAATTGTGTTGAGACGTTGAAGGTGCGAATCGTCGTAGTAACGATAGCGATTTTCGCCACGGCTTTTGGGCGCGATGAGCCCCAACTCTTCGTAGTAACGAAGTGTTCTGTTTGATACCTTTGCAATCTTTGCAATTTGTCCGATGCTGTACATATAAGGTCAGACTAGCTGTACCTTAACGTGCATGTCAACGTTTAAAGTATCAATGACTTGCGCGAACGGCGAACTTCTAAATTGGTCAAAAATTAGATACTTACGCAATATACTGTGAAACTGTGGGACTATGGATATAGACGATGGAACATCTAGTCAGAGACCCCGTGCATCACACCATCAAGCTTTCAAGCGATGAACGTCGCGTGATTGATCATCCCCTTTTTCAAAGACTCAGGCGAATTAAACAAACGGCGTTTTTGAATTTGGTTTTTCAAGGAGCCTGTCACGATCGTTTTTCGCATTCGATAGGTGCAATGCACATGGCGGGACTTTGCTTTGATCATGTTTCGGAAGAATTTGTTTCAACTTTTGGGCCAAGATCATTTCAGCCAAGTCAAAAAGACTATTTTCGTCGCTTGATTCGTCTTGCAGCACTTTTACATGATGTGGGCCACGGACCTTTTTCTCATTCTCTTGAAGGAGTATCGCGTGCAGGTCGCCCCATTCATCCTCCTCGAAGAATTTTTTTAGAACAGTCCGATATTCCTGCGCATTGGATTGAACCCAAAGGGCTCGCCACAAAAGATACCTGGCTTGATAAACCGGCGCACCATGAAGAATTTGGAATTGCGATACTCGCTCGGATGTCGAATGAGGATGGAAGAATAGGCGGACTATCGGCGCAAGATATTGCGCATGTTTTGACCGAATGGGTTGCTCCGACTGACGAATTTATTGAGATGAACAAAGTGGGCCCATCGGGAAAATGGAGTTTAAAAAACGCACTGAAAAATTTGGTCAGTGGAGAACTTGATGCCGATCGTATGGATTATTTACTGCGAGATTCTCATTACACTGGTGTGCCTTACGGTCAGTACGACAAAGAAATGCTTGTAGGAAATATTTTGTGGCGGCCTGATCCTCAAAAGGCAAATCATTTGTGTGTGGCTATCAGGCGTAAATCACTCAACGCATTTGAAGATTTCTTGATTTCGAGATACCACATGTTTTTACAAGTTTACTCCCACAAAACGGTTGTGGGTTTTGATGTCATTTTAGAAAATGCCTTGGCCGAACTTCCAGAATTCAGTATCAATCCCAATCTTGATGAATACATTTCGTGGTCTGATGATTGGTTGCTTAGAATCATTTTAGAAAATCGGAGCTCTAGGTGGGGCAGGCACATTGCCGATCGTCTGCCGTTAAAGCATCTTTTTACTGTGCGACAAGAAGATCAAAAAGATTTTGAAAAATTTATCAGTCCATTTGAACGGTCGCAAGGAACTACGGCGTGGTTTCCGTCTTTAAAAAATAAAGATCTAAAAATTGGCAAAAAAGAAATCCCTAAAATTTGGTGGCGTCCCCAAAGTGTCTTTCTCACCAAAGAACTCAGGGGAAGTTTTCCCATCTATTTAGAGGATTCGGGCAAGCTTTTAAAAGTGGAAGAGCAGTCGATTCTTTTGTCATCGGACTATGTCCGCCGCTTCGATATGACCCATGTTTTTTGCTTACGCGAAGATCGTGACAAAGTGGTGTCTTGGCTTTTAGAAAATGACGTTCCGGAGAATATTTTTAAGGTGCCTAATCCGTTGATTTCTAGCTAGTTGTTGTTTGCCTGTTTATTTAAGGTGGAATTTTAGCGTTTAATATGTTCTTCATTATATTTTTACTAAAGATTCACACAATGATGCCCACATTTTAGGCAGCCTGTGAGTATGAGAATGTACTCAGTGAAACGTCAATTAGGTTTTGGAATTCCGGAAGCCATCGTATCAATGGTCATACTGGCCATTGCAATGGTAGGAATTCAAAAAGCTTTTTTACAAAGCAAAGGCATTTCCAAAACTCAGTCGCTGGGAATCTTACAACTTTCCTTAGAAAGTGATATTCGTGCAGCTCTGGAAGATCCTTCGATGATTCGTAAGCTCCCAAGTGGAAACTATCAACTTCTTCGCGGAAATCCCAGTGTGGTAGGCGGACGTGAAGTGATTGCCGATACCACAAACAACACCATTGTGTATTTTGATGATGATGGAGAAAAATGTGTTGGATCGATTTCAAAGTGTCCTTTTGGAGTGCAAATTGCGCTCGAAAGTCCAACAAAAGCTGTTCTAGTTTACCGTATCGGGCAAAATCTCACTTACACTCTCAAAGAAGCCGCCTTTGCAAGTTTGGGTGTGCCTGGAAAACTTGAGACAGATCCCAATTTTAAATTTTCAGCGGACCCTTTAACTGGAGACTTCAAAAAATTTGGATTTCGAGTTCCGGATTTTGGAACGGTAGGTGGAGCTCCTTGTAAAATTGAAGAGGGAGAATGGATGAAGGGGAAGGGTCTTAAAGATAACAAGCCTGATCAAGTCTTATGCTGGAAGCTGATTAAAATCGGTGAAGTTCATCCCATCACAGGCGAGCAGAGTTTGTGTCCAGGGGGAACCTATCCCAAAGGACTCATTTATGAACCTAGAACACTGGCGGGTGATGACAAAATATTAACTCCAGATTTTTTAAGTCAGTTTAGCACTGCTGTTCAAGAAGATTTGCAAAAATCCAACGCAGTTATTCCACAATGTGAAGAAGCTAGTCCCACTGTGTGTCCCGATGGATACTCTTTAGTAGGAGTGAGTTCTCTTGAATTCTTTAAAGCCGTCGATGATTCATTCCCGTCGGTGAATCGTAGCAAGTGTGTTTTCACTTATGCCGATACTTTTAAACCTGCTACCTCTGGTGCCCCTGCCGACCGATGTCCGACTTTAACGGTGCCCGCGGGAGTAGACGTGAAAGGCATGCCCTATCCGGAGAAAAAAATAGCCTATGTTTTTGACATCGCTGCAAATATTTGCCGAATTCCGGCAGGCATCCCAAAGATTGTTGACTCTAAAGTTCTCGAATTGGAAGAAGAAGAAAATGAAGACGATCAAGGTGAGACATAATGAAAAAACTAAATTTCATCCAAATGATTCCTAGGAAAAAACGAAACAGCGGTATGAGTTTAATTGTCGCTGTGCCCGTTGTGGCTTTGTTAGGGATGATTGCATATGCCATTGTCAGCTATACGGGAAATCAAAAAAATCTCACTCGACAGTTAAAAGTCAAAGCGCTGAGCAGCCAACTGGCTACGAGGGCGCGAATGCTTTTGGCGGATTCTGGCTCTTACTGTAAATTTGAACCCGCGAATGCCGCAATTTGTGTTGAGCGCTTTGATTTAAAAAAATCAGTTTTTGAAGAACTGCAAAACATGGCGCGAGTTGTGCCCGGAGCAAAATGTCCCGTTCCAAATGCGTCATGCGGAATTAAGTTTTCAAAAATATTAGATCCCGTGCCAAGCATCGATATAACAAAAGCCACAAAGGATCTCACAGATCCCACGGCTGACTCCAAACTCTTGGCGAGTGTTATTAACGACCCATTAATCGCAGCTAACAATGTCCTCGGGTTAAAATGGGTGACAACCTACATCGACAAAGATGCCGCTGGAGTAGAAATAGAAAAGCCGCTGCCTGCAAGTGAACACTATTTAGCTTATTTTTTAAATGCATCTTACGAGGGTAAAGAAGTGAATGTGAAAGAATCAACATTCCTTGTTCGCAAACCTTCTGGATTAACAAATCCAAAAGAATGTCCCTCTGAGACTCCCATTTTTCGAGGCTTCAATGCTCAAGGCTTTGCGATTTGCGATGGCTATTCCTCAACTAACCCTGCTGAAAGTCTTGAGTGTAAGGAAAATCAAATTTTAAAAGATGTCGAATTGGTTGAAACCGCCGACGGTGTGAAACCTCTACCAGTATGCTTAGACGTTTTAGATGTCGCACTGGGATGTCAAGACTCATTAAATCCCACACAGCTAAGCGACCAAGAAATGATTGTTTCCGTTGAATGGGAAGAAAGTATCACCCAAGCTACTGGAAAAAAGTTTGTGATTCCAAAGGTGACTTGTGGGCCAAGATTGAAAAGTTTTCAAGATATTATTGAACCACCACTCACAACCTGTCAGCAATTGGGAAATTGTCCGTGCGCTGTAACTAAAACATGTCCGCCACCTCGTCGTCCCGCGGCTAAAGCCCTTCGCGTAGATTACGTCTTAGTGAAAACGAAGAACGGCAAATGGCAACTGAAAAACAATAAGACTGGGAAAGTCTTGGGTCGCTTTGATAGCAAAAGTTCCGGGAAATCTGCACTTGTTAAAAAAGCTAAAGTTATGGCCAAAAAGAAAGGGAGACCTATCGTCATTGGAGAGAGAAAATCTGGCAAGAAAACAAAAGTTACGGGCACAATTACTGCCTCTTCTAAGAAACATTCAAGTAAAGGGAGCGGCAGTAAAACGCAGTCGAAGCCAAAGCCAAAGTCCTCAAGTGGCGGCGGGGGTGGAGGAGTTAAAGGACGAAAGCGATAAATCGGAATGAATAGGTAGGACATTTGGGAGAACGAATTTTTATGAATGTTAAAAAGTATTTCAAAAAAGAAAAATTTAATCGAGGTCAAAGCATGGCGGGATTAGTGGTTGGAATTGGCTTGGGTGCCGTTGTGCTTCTTGCTATTTCCCATCAACTCAAGAAAGCTGCGGAAGAAGATAAAAATGCTCAGCGAAGGGCTTTGGCAACAAGTTTAGCTTCGTTAGGTGTTTCCTATATTAATTCTCCCAAATTTTTAGCGACGTTGACAAATGATATGCAAGATCGTTTCAGCGATAGCGATGTGCAAAAGAGATTTAAGAATTGTCTAAAAGGAATTGGAAATCCGTTACCTGCCAAACCTTGCGATGAGGAGTTTGGGCAAACGATGCAGGTTTTGGATGGGCAAACTCAGTCTTTTGCATTGAGCGGAGGTGCTTGTCCTGCGCCTGCAGATCCCACTATTCCCTTCGAGGCGACGGCAGCTTGTCCGGTGCTTCGCGAAACGGAATTTAAAATTTCATGTCCTTCTGCTTCAAAATGCGAGCGCTATGAGGCGGCCATCAACACACAAATTTATTTATCAGAAGGAAAAATTGAGAGTTTTTCAACCAACACTTCATTTTCGCTAGCAGCGACAGGTCACACAGTAGACGATATCAAAAAATGTGAGAATAAAAATGATGGCACAAAACAGATTTTGCTGGGTCAAAAAATTACTGGCGAAGGCGATGCCGCGGTGTCTGAGAGTTTGTGTGCTCCATTTAATATTACGCGATGCCCTGCAAATGAGATTCATTGCTTGCCAATTCAAGATATTCCCTTCAGTGGAATTGGCTTTCAAAGTTTAAGATTTAATGGCGGCGCAGATCCCACGATAATTTTGGCTGGAAAAGGTGGGCAAGAAGAATTTTGCGGAATGGGGCAAAGTCCAACATCTACGGATATGGTATTTTTGGTGGACACTAGCCCCGCTGTTTTAGATGTTAATAAGGAGGGCGATCCACAGGCACTAAGCGAAATCAAATCATCACTCATCGACTTTAAGAGTGGAAATGAGTTTATGACTTCCAATACTAAAACTTCTGGCAAAAAAACTCTTAAAACAATACCTACAACGACTGCGAAAGTTGTTACAAGCAATGGATCGGGAAGTAGCGCAATCAGTACGCTTGATACATCTGGAAATTATACTCTTCCAACCAGTAGTGCCTCAAGTTCCTCAAAAAATCTCGCACAGTTAATTAAAGCTGCTGCAACGACTTCCAGTAGTACATATTTTCCTAATGCTCAATCCAACCCTAATCGTAGAAAAGTTCTTGTTGTGATGACAAACGCACAAGAAACAAAAGACCCCTCTGGAAATTCAATAATCGGAGGGGCTTTGAAAAGTGAATGGGAAGCCAACATTGCGGCAGCTGAGGCCAACAATATTACGGTGATGCTGATGCCGGTAGGTTCAAAATCAAAAGTCGCGATGGAATCAGTTGCTTCGTACGCTGATGATGTGCAGACGTTTCCAGACTACGAATCCTTAGGGGCCTCAGGCGAAATGTTCCGCCAATTGACCTGTTCAGGTGTTGATGAATCCACCTCCGAACTCGCTGCCAGTCCTTAGTCATGCGATTGTGAGCCGCGAAGTGTTGATGATGGCAGGTAATTACTAGTAAATTCAATTCTTTAAATGATTAACCGATTGTGTAGGTTCACCAAACTCTAGTCTTAATCTGTTCCATACCCACTTCACGTCTCACAGTGTAAATTTTTGCAGCAGTCATCCGATAGGTATCTTGGTGAAAAAATTAGCTAATCAGTTCGTGCGATCCTTCTTTTCAATGCTGAGATTTATTTGTCTCACGATACATTTTGCATTGCCACACACTTTTGTGCGAGCGCAGGGATTTGAGCCCACAGGCTCAATCGATGCGAGTCAGCAGTCAACTGTCAATCGCAGTCCCGCAATAATAGCTCCTGCGATTCCCTATGATCCCAATGCTCCGGCCGATGATTCTGCCCAAACAACGACTGATGCCAGTGTCTCTCCAGAAGCCTTGGCAATCATTGAAGCGGGAAAAAAAATTAGATCAGAACTTGTACCAGAAGAAATTCGAAAAGAACTCACGGGTTTTAAACGAGCCATGCATGGCGATTCAGAAAAAAAAGAAGGTGGATTTTTTGCTGAAATTAGCAAACGTTACACCTATGCCGAGCAACGTTCACAGTCAGAACTTCGCCCCTCAATGAATGATGCCAATGTTCGCGAAGCTTTGATGCGTGCAGTGAACTTGAAAGAAAATGTTGAAGTCAAACTTTTTGATAAAAATTTAACACCAGAAATCAGACAATCCATTTTAAACGAGTTTATCGAAAACGTTCTTTTCCCGGTGCGCGAGCTTCTTATGCTCACATTTCGACAAGAAGATGTTGAAAAGCACTTCGCCAACATTAACGCCAATAGACGAAAAAAAGGTTTGCACGAGCTAAAAGTTTTTGATCCAGTGCAAATCTATCTCCCCCAAATGCCAGACGTTGTGGCAAAACCAAAGTCTGCAGAAGAGAATTTTTTTAATGCTGGGCGTGATCCTCGTTTACCCAATGGACTAAGAATTGATGATTTAGGAAATCGCGAAGATCAAAATGATAACTGTCGAAATCAACGTCGTTTGGCTTTTGATTTTCATCCCATCGCAACATTGACTCGCGACATTCGCGCGCTATCGCATGGACTCAGCAAAGAGACCTACATGCGTGGACTCAAACTGATGACGCTTCAAATGATTATCCAGCAAATTCAGTTTCACAATAATAATTTGGGAGTCAAAGAGGAACTCACGATCCCTCCGGGATGCAGAACAGAAGCTGCTGGCATGATGCCCGAAAAAGTCAAACTTGATTTGCAAAAAGAAAAAGATCGAGAATCGGCGATGGATGCGTTGCTGTCGAGCCAAGGCCTGCTGCGCGGAAACGATGAATACAATAATTTCTACTTGAATGATATCAATGCTGGTGGCTTGGGTGGCGGGTTACCCTTCCAACAACTCAGCGCTTCGCGATTGGGGTTGGATCCCAAACGTGCGCGTAAAGTCACATCCGATCCAAATTATGATGGTAAAAATCAGCAGCAATCATTCAGACATCGCGATATTTTGGAACCAGCCTTTGATGATCAATTGGATTTTAAAAACATATTTGCACTCAAAGTCTCGCAGGCGAAAAGTTTGGTAAACCCAGCCAATGCAGAAACATTGATTCCGTTGCTTGAACCTATCCACACTCCAGTTACTGAAAAACTTGAAATTGAAGATGGGACTTTAAAAAAAGAAAAATTTTTAAATGGAATGCCGGCCTTTTTAGTGGAGCGAATGAAAGCCGCAAAAACTGTAGAACTTTCGCATCCCGAAGTCGTTTGTCCCGAGGCGAAGAAATTTTTAGAATCCAATCGTGTTCATCTTCCGTTTCCTCGGAAAGTAGGCAGTGATTCAAGTCAACGTTGGGCACTCTCGGAACTTTGGTTTTTCTTAAGATTTTACAAAGATCCAAAAAATCAAACACCCCTTTTTCAGCAAACTTTTCACAAAGCAATTTGTCTGCAGGAAAAATCTGAGCAAAGTTCAGAAGTGCAAAAAATTTGTGCGGGCGGAGTTGCTGGTGTAGGTCAAATTTTTCAACACTTCGAAAAAAATCTTGGCGAGTATGTTGATCCCACGGATCATCTCCCACGAACTGCTATAGAAGATCCATTTGTTGAGAAAAATTATTTGAGCCTGTTTAACTTATGGGAAACTGCCCGAAAGTACGAAGGATCCAAAGGAGCAATTTTACCAAATGCGCAGCAATCCGAATGGGATTTTGTTTATTCGCGAAGAGACACTTCTCCCTGGGCCACCCAAAGAATTGCTCATGTCGTTGCAAAATACTGTGGCGTCCTACCTGAAATTAAAAAAGAAGATTCAGAATCCATACGAAATCAAAAAATTTCGATTCATCGGGACTTTGATCAAGTGGCAAGTGTTCTTGGACTACAGGGTCCGATGGGGCCTGAGCATGGAAATCGAATTTTAAAGCATGAGGAAAAACTCACAATTTGGCAAAAAAATATTGAAAAAGTAAACGAGGGAACCGCCTTTACTTTTAACGCAACAGCCGAAGGATATACTCAAGATACTTTTGATCGTTTGAAAAATTTGCATCAAGATAAAGCCGCATTAAGTCAATCAGATGTAAAGGATCTTTTAGAAAAACACTTTCCAAATTTGAGAGGAAATGTGAAACAACAAATCTCTGCAGGACAAGAAAAAGCCAAGATCGAGATACTAAAAGAAGGCGAAACAGTTGGTCAAAAAATTTCAACTCAAGAGTCAGAAGCCTTGGCAAAGCTTTATCAAATGCGAAATTCTAACTTGCCCTTAGAAGAAAGAATCGCGTCCCAAAAGAAAATCATCGAAGACATGGCAATAAAATTTGATGGCTTGAGCAGTTCAGCAGATGCAAAAGTTCGATTTTTAACTCTCGAAAATGAATACAAACGCCCGCTTTATCATCAAATGATAAAACAAGCTTCGGCTAAACGAAAAGGTGAATTAAAAGAAAAATTAAAAGAACTTTGCGAGATGGATTACACAAAGGATCTCGCAAAATTTAAAGACATGGTTCGTGCGACTGTAAATTCTCAAGATGAATTGAATCAAATTCTGGGGATTCAAGCCTTGCCCAAGTCTGTAAAAGAAGAACTGGATCGTTGGAGTAAGACTGACAAAGACAACATGAAGTTAACAGCGCTGCAAATGGTGTTTTTTGTTAGCGCGGCGGCCCTTTCGGCGGGTTGTATTGCAGGAAGCGGTGGCACTTGTGCTCCAGTCGCTGCCGCTGTGATGTCAGCTGCGGCAACGGGAACACAACTCTTTGTGTTTAACAATTCGCTAAAAGCTGCGCACGAAGCCAAAGAACGAAAACGTTATCTACAAGCGTGGGCTGATTTGGGTTTTAGTACGAATGAAGAAGTCAAAGCCACGGGCGATGGCGCGAGTTATATGATGGCTACTATGGATGCACTTTTTACGGCTCCGCTTATCTCTGCCACAGCGAAGTTTGGCCAAACTAGCGTGCGCGCTGCGTGGGCTTCGAGGTCATCTATTGTGCGAGGTCTGGAACATCTAGGGATTCAGCAAGCGGCGCTGACTGGTGATGAGTTTGCACTTAAAGAATTAGCCCGACTTTCAGAAGATGCTTCAAAGGTTGCTAGGGGCTCAGCAAAAATAAAGATTCAATCACTGGCGCATGAAACAGAAATAAAGTCCTCACTCTACACGCTAGGATTTCAATCCATAGGTGACGATCTTGCTAAAGCAGGAACAAAGCTTGGATCAGCACTAAAAAGAGAACTCCTTGATGCCCCCAATTTAGAAAAAATTTCGCGAATCGAAGTGAGAAAGGCTTTTGGAAAAACTGTTGCGTCACATTTCTCAAATTCTCCGCAAAAAATGCAGAACTTTTTTGGAAGTTATACCAACTCTCGATTTGATAGCATCGAAAAAAGCTTAGCAAGTTATACTTCAAAATATTTAGATCAGAATCCGGGATTTTTGAGAGGACTTTTGGCCAAGACCGGTTTCCCTGCGAGTAGGATTGAAAAACTTTCGACTCATATTGTGACTTTAAAAAAAATGAACGAGCTTTCCTCTAAGTTGACTGCCTCTCAAGCCAAAGGCGAAACTTTTGAGGTATTTGTCACAGCACATGCTGATGAATTGCAAGAATTGTTTATGAAACTCCCCATGAGAAAGCGAGAAATCCCCTACTATATTCTCACGCAAGGGAGTCCCTTCACTTTTTCAACTCTCCCTGGATTAAAGCAAACCTTAGGAGTGGTTGATGAAGCTTTACTACTTCGCAAAGTTGCAGTGGCATCCGAAACTTTAGGCTTTGAAGTTGCGCGAAAAGACGCATTTCACGCTCTAAAAATTCCTCCAGAAATTGCCCTCAAACCCACTTATTATCTTGTCGAAGAATTTATGAAACTCAGCCAATCTGTTTTTGATTCTACCGAGAAAGAAGGCGCTGTCGCACTCTCTAAGCTTGCAACTTTTCAAAGTGACGTCGCTGCGCGAATTGCGCAGCACCAGGCAAAAAACAATCCGACAGCAGCGGTGCCACAGGGCGAGAAACTGATTCAGCTTCTTTTTCATCCGAAAGATGCCAAAGAAAAGCAAATGGCCGAAATCCTTTGGAACAGTACACCACCTGAGGAACTTTTTGCTTACCGCGATTTAGGCGAAACCGCTGATGTGATGTTAAGAAGATTGGCAAACTACAGTGACATCGAAGAATTCGAAAAATACATGGCCGCTTTGCGCGTTTTAACTGCGACAAAGCGACCAAATGTGATCACAAACTAACTTGAACGAGCAAGGAATTTATTTAAAAATTCCCCAGCAGTTTTTTTCTTTGAGATTATTGAGCGCAAGTTTGAGTTCGTCAGTGTCTGCATTCGATTCAAACCAGTCACGCAGGTTTTTAATTCGATCGGCTTCCGATGCCGGTGCTTCTGCAGAGACTCGGTTAATCAACGAAGCCATTCGTTCCATATCGCTGGTGCCAAGTTCTTCGGTCATGAGCAGCCACATTTTTGGTTCTAAATAGCTTTCATTGTTCGAGGCCGAAAACTTTTTAATAGCTTCGCCAAGGGCCTTTTCTTCTTTGCTGCCCTCAGCGGTTTTTTTGAGAGCCGCATAGAGAAGTTTTTTCTCGTGATCTCGTAACAAACTCAGTGCTTCATCATTCACTCCTGCGATTTTAAGTTTTCGCAAGAATGCCGAAATGGCGCTTTGCAGTGCGCGATCTTTGGGAGCTGCGGCCAAAATTTTTCCGGTAGAATCACCCACTTCGCGAGAAATCATATGGATACCAATTTTTACAAGTTCGGGATCTAAACACGAAGAAGCGGCGACATACGCTTGGCCAATTTTTAAGGAGTTTGCTCGGCCCGCCAAAGCCGCATTGAAATCGGCGAGTTCTTTAGTTGTCAGTTGATCCATATTTTTGCCCAGCACTGCTGCCAGCGCAGGCTGCCCTGCAAAAAGTTTTTTAAGTGCTTCTTCAGAGGCTGGCTTAGTTCCTTTGTTCAAAGCGCTCACTGCAATATCGAGTGATTTCATGAGTTCAGACTGCGCTGCCGCACCAAGACCCATTTTTGTTAAGGCTTCTTTGCCTTCAGCCGTAAGCCCTTCAGCAATGATTTTGCCGAGCGAAACACTGGCCGACCACGCCGAAAACGAAAAACCCAATATCAAAAACCCCGATAAAATTTTATTTTGAATACCCATGAGCAGCTATCCTCCCCTGAACTTGCTGGACTTATCATACTAGAGTTTTTTTAAGTTGCGGCCAATGAAGAAGAGTCCTGCGAAGGAAAAAAAAATTGGCGCCTTCATCCGGGCAAAGAACTAAAACGTCAAGATTATGACTTCAAAGTTTCAAAATATTTTCCATGCGAGTTTTTAGTGCGCCACAAAGGAGTCAACGGAGGGCGCAACAAAGGAGTCAATTTATTGTCAGGTGAATTTTTGGGAGCGTCTTTAAGCTCTTGAAACAGAGTATCGACGAAAAGCGAAGGCGAGGAATTTTTCCTCAAAGTTTTGCACAACTCGTTCCCTGAGGGATCAATGATTTTTAATTTAAATTCTTCAGGCAATTCATTTTGATTTTCGACTTTTTGTTCGGACATTTCCCAAAAACTCCATTCATGCGAACGACTGGCTAGATACGCCATAACGCCTTCGGCAAAGGAAGAAAATGGCAGGATGGAATTTGGAACTTCTTCTGATTGCACAGAATCGAAACTAGCATCAAAGTTGTGAGATTGACCCCACAAAAATCCAATCACTATTCCCAATACCAGTATCGCGGGAATAAAAAACCAATGATCTGGCGTCATATTCATGACAATTCGTATAGTCTTTCAATGGATGACACACCACAAAAAATTTCTGAAGGCAGCCGGACCCTACTGAGTATGAAAGCTCGAGGCTTAGGTCTAATCTTACACGGTGGACAAACACGACAGCAAAAATAAGCCAGCGGCACAGTTAGACTATCAAGCATTTGTAGCTGCCCTAAAACCTTTTAAAAATATTGCCGTCACAGCACCGGCAGGTGCTGATGGAGATAGTGTTGGGACCCAATGTGCTCTAAAAGAAATGCTTGAAATTCTCTTACCTCAAGCAAAAATTCGAATTGTTAACGAAGAGCCTTGTCCTCAACGATACTTATTTTTAAAAGGTAGTGAATCGTTTGAAGTAGCCGCAGATATTTTGAAAGCTGCTAAGGAACAATATCCCGAGGTGATGATTTGTGTAGACGGTGGCTTTGCTCGTGTTGGCAACGAATGTACCAAGTTGTGGAATTTGGCGAAGTTAAAATGCCAAGTGGATCATCACATGATTGGGGGCGCAGATGACTATGCTATACGTCTTTATGATCCCGATTCCGCTTCAACGACCGAAATCGTTTTTAAAATGCAAGAAGCATTGAAACTTCCATTAACTCAATCATTGGCGCAAGCCATCTATGTAGGATTGATTTTTGATACTGGACTGTTTAAGCATTCCAACACCCGTCCTGAAACTCTGGAGATTGCAGCAACTTTGTTAAAGACAAAATTTCCACATACGGAAACAGTCGAAAAAGCTATGTTGATACGGTCCCACGGTGCGTTTCAGATGCTCAAACATATTTTAAGCCAAGCACATTTTGAATGTGGTGGAAAATATGTATGGACTGTGATGAATCACCAAGCGTTTATGGATGCAGGCGGCGATGCTGATGATCGAGAAGGTTTGATTGATCAAATATTTCTTACTCAAAATTGTATCGTTGCAGCATTTTATTTTGAAAGGCATCCCAATGAATGGAAAATGTCTTTCCGCTCACGAGGGCCCAATGTCGCCATACTTGCACAGATTTTAAATCCACAAGGCGGTGGTCACATTTTGGCTGCGGGTTGTACATTATTTGGAAATCAGGAACATGTTTTAGCCCTTTGTCACGAGGAACTACGAAAACTCTTCAATGCGTAAAACCATTCTCACAGGTTTACTTTTAGGCCTTGTCTTATCCTTCGTGAGTTTAGCTTGGCTGTTTAGAGCTTCAACCCAAATTGTTTTTGAAAGCGATAGTGCCAAAACGTTAGGATTGAAATTTGAATCCATTGGGCAAGTTGCCTTGCGACCTCTGACTAAAAGTGAAATTGCTTTGCGGCTTGGGATGAAATCCGAAGCTGAACTTGCGGCGCAGATCGTGATTTTTGCGGAAAGAGTTTCTGGGGGATTTTTGACTAAAGATTGGTCGCAAAAGTGTGCACAAGGTTTTCATCCACACCTTTGCTATGCCTTGGACGACTATTTTGGAAAAATTCCAACGCTAAATTCTGCTGCTGCACCTTCTCCTAAAAAAGAAACTCGGCGAATTGGCGCAAAACTTCGATTTGATGCTCGAGGCATTAAGGATCTACAGAGAGAAGACTTTAATTATTTAGTATCCAGAATTCCGGATTGGAATCTTAAGCAATTCGTAAAGTTTGCTGATTTAAGTTTGAATACAAACGATTGTCCCCGAAATTTTACACTCGCTATGGCCCGCAAAGCAGAAGTTCACATGCCAGAAGAGTTAGCATGGGTATATTTAAAGAGACTTCAAACTCATGCGCTTCCGTGTTTGACGCCCGATCACAGTGGTGCAGAATTTAATTATCTGCGAGCCGCCTTGATTTCTTATTCACTGGGTAATTTCCTGGAAGCGTCTGTATTGCTTGAAAGAGCTAGCAAAGCGGTAGATAAAAAGGAAGAATACCGAGTTCTCTACTGGCTGGCCAAAAGTTATCAAGCCATTGGAAAATCAAATGAAGCCAGTCGAACTGCAAGTATTTTGTATTCAAAATTTCCTATCTCATGGCATAGCATCTTACTTAAAGTTGAAAACCGAATTGATCCTTTAGAAATATTTTTAAAGAGACCAGTCGAGTTAGACAAATACTCCTCAGGAGAAGATCTTCATAACTTAAGAGTTTTGTGGTTACAGGCTTTAATAGAATACGAAAATTTTTCATATTCTTCAAAAAAATATGGTGAGTTTGTTGTCAGAAGATTAAACGCACAAGTTGATCCAGGTCTTTTGCAGTACATTGCGCGAGTTTTGGATCGAGCGGGTTTTCATCGCTTACAAATTGTGGCACTTAATCAACTTCTTATTAAGCATCCCGAGCATGTTTCGAGCGAAAGTCTGCGTTTGCTGTTTCCCAAACCCTTTCGAGAAGAATTGGATCGTAGTTCTCCGCATCTCGACACGGCTATTTTGCTAGGGCTTGCAAGGCAAGAATCGGGTTTTGATCCTTCGGCGAGATCTGGGGCAAATGCTCACGGACTTTTGCAACTCTTGCCTTCCACCGCGCGATCGATGAATAAAAAACTTAAGCAGAATGAACTTTTTGACTATGCAAAAAATATCGAACTGGGCGCTAGATTTTTAATGACCATGATTCGGTATTTCAATGGCTCTGTGGAGCACGCCTTGGCAGCTTACAATGCGGGACAGGGATCTGTCCGAAAATGGAATTCTCGATATTCTTTTATTAAAGACGAACAATTGTTTTTAGATTTTTTGCCCTTTCGTGAAACGCGTGACTACGTCCCTTCGATTTTGCGAAATGCTTATTGGTATCATAGGCTTTTTCCCGAGCATACGGATTCCCTCAGTGAAGTCGTTTCTACGAGTTCGATGTTGAAATCTGTTCTCTTCCCCAAGAATTCTTTTGTAAAAAATGTTAGCGAAGCTTTGCCCAAAGTAGACCACACAAATTCAAAAGAACCTTTGTCCGAAGCGGATCTTGAAGAGAACACGGAAAACTAAACAGGAACTCTGAGTCGTTCCAGCGAATCAATCAATGTGGCAAGGGCATCAGGTTTTTCTTGATACACCTTCAGACAGCCAATTTTAATGCTGAGTCGTTTGCCCGCAAGCAACAACTCTGAAGAAAGTGTGTCGTAACTTTGGCACGCGAGCTGTTCCGAAAGCCAGGTTTTTTCGGCCGATTTTTGAATCAATCGATCACTTCCAAAAATTTTACTTTTAGCATCAAGTTCAAATGTTCTTTGCAAAATTTGTTTTGAAAGCGCGATTTGAATCCACGGATCAAACGGAATTTCTTCAAAAAGTATAGGGCCTCCGCCCAAATCAATTCTTCCTGCCGATCGCAAACAAAGCGTTGGTACAAAAAAAGGAAGATCTCCTTGATTGATCGAAGCCGTCCGCCAATCGTCGCACAAATCCATACCAATCAAAGCTTGAGGGTGGAGATTTTTGTATACCCACGAAATAGCATTCTTCATCTGCTCGGAGGGGCCGTCTGCAAGAAAAACATGAGGGCGTTGCTCGCTTGCAACTTTTGCTTCACGCGCTTTACAAATTTTTACACCCGTTCCAGTACTTAGCGATTCGAAATGACTAGAAAAGTCGTGTGTTTTTTGGAATAACTCGAATGTTTTTGAATGACTGAGTGCAATGGCCCACATGAGAAACTCCAAGCCTAGCAGAAAATTTTCGAAAAGATGAGGTATAAGAAAGAACTTATGACAGATTCCTTACCCAAAAGTGAAAAGCAGTGTGTAGTCGAGATGTACACCAAGGACTACTGCCCTTATTGTACGGCCGCCGCTAATCTTCTTACGCAGAGGGGAATTGCATTTGAAGAAATAGATATCAGCGGTGACTCGAATTTGCGTCAAAAAATGTTAGAACGCGCAGCTCCGAGGATGACAGTGCCACAAATCTTTATCAATAACATTGCCATTGGCGGATATACTGACTTAAAAAAACTTGACGACGAAGGCCGCTTAGAAAGTTTAACGTTTCCCTCGGGTCGTTAGTTATTCAGAAAGAAACCTAAGGCTTCCCATCAATCGCTGCCCCCCGCTCTTTTCCTCGTACAAAAGATTCAGGACTTTCTTCAGAGGCTTCAGTGCCCGCAACTTCTTCCGTTCCATCATCACTGGTTTTGTCAGCTAAGTCTGGGTGTTGAGTGATAAAAAATGCAACGTCCATAAATGCTGTATTAAATCTGAGCGAGCGAAATATTTTTTCGAAGTAATTTCGACTTTCTGAAGACGGTGGATATTTGAGCGCCTTAAACATGGCGCCTTTGGAGCGAATTCTTCCTTTTCTTCCTAAAATCACTTCAAAATCTTCCGTTGATCGATTGAGGAATTGGTTAAGAATTTTTGATTTCTCAAAATCATTTTCAACAGATTTGGGAAGGCCGTGAACTATGACATCAACCACAGTTCCACCCGCGGTATAAATCACAGACGTGTCGATTTGATGGGGGCCCACAGTATCACTCGACGCGTGAGCCACTCCTAAGGGAATTTTTCCTTCATATGCGATGTAAAAATATCGTCTAGCTCTTAGGCCCTCAAATTCAGGATCCAGTCCTGCACCTAAAAGGCGAGTCACTAAACCCGTAAAACTTGTGCCCCCTTGGTTCCAAGGCAAAAAACTTATCTCTTCAACTTTGGTCATTTTTGGGAAGTGCGTTCGCAACAGATCAGCCACCTGCGGGACTTTGACTGTGTTTATGATTTGAGATTCGTCAACCGCTTGAACCGAAGTAAAAAAAGTGTCTTGAGCTGGGGAATTTTTATCAAGTTCAACGCTCTGCCCTTCCAGGTTTTGTGAAGTGGGCAACGTGTTATTGGGAGAAGAGGCCGGGCCAGTTTCTTGAGGCGAAACACTTGATTGGCATGAACTCAATAAGCTGCACGTAAAAATGAAAGAACCTGAAAGTAGAATTGGGAATTGATTTCTGCTAGTTTTCACCAGATCATGATAGCACCAATTTTTAATAAATCAGAATATGCAAAGCGAAGAGATTATGTGGCAGCGGGACTTGAAAGTCACCGCGATTTGGTGGTGCTTTTTACCGCTCCCTTTAGGTATCGAAATCACGATTCTAGCTACCGTTTTAGGCCCGATTCCTCTTTTTATTATTTAACGGGTTTTGCAGAGCCTGAGGCCGTCATTTTTTTATGGCGCGAAGAAATGAAAACAAAATTTCATTTGTTTACCCTTCCGAGAAATATTGAGCGAGAACAGTGGGATGGGCATCGTTGGGGCCAGCAAAGGGCAAAAAAAACTTTTCACGCTGATGCTGCTTTCGATAATCATCTTTTAGAAGAACAGCTGATCAAACATCTTTCTTCTGTTCCCAAAAAAGGTCAACATCCGCGAATTTGGACTAATGCGTCTCATTATCCCGAGTGCAAAAAATATTTAGATCTCATGTTAGAGAAGTTTCATCCTCCGCATCGATCGGGTATTAAGCCACTTGAGGCATTAATCGATGTGCGCGCACGAGTGGGCGAAAGTCGATTAATAAAATCTGCCGCAGAAATTGATGTGATGCGAAAGTCTTCACAGATTAATGTGAAAGCGCACCTCAAAGTTCTTGAAGCATTGAAACCTGGGATTTTTGAATATCAGTTACAGGCAATATGCGAACACGAATATCATATGAATGGATGCTCCGATCCCGCATACACTTCCATTTGCGCGGGTGGAGAACACTCGACGATTTTGCATTATATTGAAAATCATTCAAAATTAAAATCCGGCGATTTGTTTTTGATAGATGCAGGCTGCGAGCACGAGTTTTATGCGTCGGACATCACACGAACTTACCCAGTGAATGGGAAGTATAGCAAGCATCAACGCATTCTTATGGATCTCGTGGAAGAAGCGCATTCAGAAGTCCTCTCGATTGTTAAACCTGGACTTCCCTATGCGAGAATGCATGAGCGCGCAACCGAAGTTTTAGTCGAAGGTTTGATCAAACTGGGTTTGCTGAAAGGCAAGCGAGATGAACTGATTTCGTCGCTTAAACATAAACGCTATTATCCTCACGGAACCGGGCATCATCTTGGGCACGACGTACATGATGATTGTCCTTATTACGATGAGCACGGAGAATCTTTAGCCTTGCGTGAAGGAATGGTATTTACCGTTGAACCAGGCCTTTATTTTCTGCCGGAAGACAAAACTGTTCCTAAGGAATGGCGAGGACTGGGAGTGAGATTGGAAGACGATATTGCCGTTACTTCTAAAGGATTTGAAATTCTTACAAAAGGACTTCCAAGAGGCGCGGACGAAGTTGAAAAATTCATGAAGCGACGTAAAGCTTAAGTCTAAAAAGGAAGTCTCGCTCGGACTTCGTCCCATTTTAAACTGCTTAGGTATCGCATTTTGGCCCCGCGTTTGAGAGTGTCTATCAGCGGGCCTACAACAAATGGCGACAAAAATTTTCCAAGTGTGGACGAAACCTCGGGTCCAATTCTCCCAAATCCATTGAAGGGTCCGAGGCTCACAAGAAATCCTAAATCCGTGGCTTCAAAGCGACGCCTTGATTGAGGAACGTTACCAATGATTTTATCAAAAAGATGTTCTGCAACAAAATTCCCTTCTTGGATGGCAAACTGTGCAGTTTTCAAAAGCATTTGGCGATTTCCAAGTGCGAGGGGCGCGCCTTGGACGTGGGCGATGTCGCCGATGGCATAGTGATCTGGGTAGCCTTCGATTTGAAGATTTCCTTTTACCTTTAGCCCCATTGGAGAAGCGGCGTCAGAAAAATTTTCTAAGATTTTTGTGGATGGCCTACCACCGGTACAAACCACTAAAAGGTCACACGGAATGACTTGGCCATTTTCAATTTCCAGTTCACGGCGTTGATTGAGTCTGATTGCAGGGGAACCTAAAACGGTTTCGATACGCATCCTTGCGAGTTCTTTTTTTAAAATTTTCTTTGCAATCGGCGAAAAACTTTGGAGAAGTTCAGTTTTTTGGTCAACAACAACAAGTCGAGCTCGGGAATTAGATCCTCGAAGATGTGCGAGTTCACCGGCAACTTCTAGCCCTGTGACTCCTGCGCCAAGTATCACCACAAAAACATCTTTAGGGAATCGAGTTTCGGAGCTCCATCCTAATCTTTTTAGTGCCAATCTAAGCTGCTGGGCTTGCACATTGTTACGAAAAAGAAAAACATTTTTTTGCTCATTTGCTTTTGCATCGAGAAAAGCTTCGAGCCCTTCCAGAGGGGGAACTTTTCCTTTAAAACCACTGGCAATCACGAGCTCGTCGTATTTAAGCTCTTGATGAATCTCTCCTCTAATGGAAAGTGTTTTTTCATTAGGGCGAATCGCTGATACTTGACCTTCGACAAAACGAACTCCTAACTTCTTTAAGGGAGGCAAAAAATTATAGAATTCACCTTTGCCATTTCGAAGCACCCGGTAAAGTTCGGAGCTCAGTTCTTGTCTTGGATCCGTGTTGATAAGAGTGATCGAAGCAGGATGCCCGTGAAAGTGTTTTAGCAATTGGCCAAGTTTAAACGCACAGGGCAAGCCGGCATATCCCGCTCCAACAATTGCCACATGTTTGTTACGATTGTAGAGACTCACGATTCCGGAATAACCTTTGTACTGCTCATGAGATATTTAGAAATGAGATTTGCAATCTCGGGACTTAAAACTTTAAATCGGATTCCCACACCTTCGGGGCTTTTGGCGGACTCGGCATATAAGCGGACCCAAGCAACAGTGCCACTTCCGTGAAAAATTTTGCCCGATGTGCTTTGAGTTTTTTCGATGGCTTCAATGGGATTTTCACTTAAAACATCTTCGCTACTTCCGCTCGAACTTGCGCCGTGCGAAAGGTTTGATCCCATTTGCAGTTCAAAATCTACGTGGTCACCCACTTTGATTTCGGGATTTCGCATTCTAATGAATAAACCTCCCGATCCAATATTTAAGGTTTCAGCAGCGAGAGCTTGCTCAATGGAAGCAATTTTTAATTGAATGCGGTGTTTGGCCTCCACGCGCGCACTACGAGGGCTAAAAGTTTCAAATCTTTTTGTGAGCAAATCTTTTAATGCGGTTTCAATTTCACTTAATCGATGAGGAGCTGCGAGTAAAAGCGTGACTCCTTGATCAAGGATTTTTCGGGAGTCCTCTCCAGTCACTTGTTTGTCTAATAAAAATAAAATAGGAATCTGTGGATCTGCTTTTCTGATCACTTCTATGTCACGCCGACAAAATGCGATAAATTTTTCTTGATCGTGGGCAGGAGTGTTTTTATCCAGGGAATTTCTTTGATCGACGATCAAAAGGTGAGGAATGAGAGATTCTGCTTTTGGATAAGCTTTGGCATCGCTCATTCGATTTTGTATCTCAAATTGAAAGTTAGGAAAAATTTTGCCGAGTTCTTCTTTAAAACTCGTCTCGCTACCTTGCTGTTTTAAATTCCATATTTCTATTTTTTTTAGTGACACTGTCATGATGCGGCTCTCCGTAATGAAAATTTAAGGCTCAAGTCAGTGCCATGCAAGCACACAAAGCAAAGTATCTCGTTGCGGAAGCTGATTTTTTAAAATAAGGTGTCAAAATCTTGTCTTCGGGGGAAGAGGGGGATTTTAGAATGCAATTTTTTTCTATCAATTTGTCTCGTGTGATTTCTGCCAACACTTCGATGAAGCGAGTTTTGCAAAGTATCACGATATTATTTTCGCTATATTTTGGAAGTTCACTTGAAGTTTTTGCCGCTTCGTTGACGACGGATCAAGCTCAAGAAATATTCATCAAGTGGCGCACGGATTCCTTAGTGAAGCGGACACAAATCGTACAAAGCTTTGGACTTAAAAAACTTTGGTCATCACCCGTTGTTTCCAATTTGGAGCGGTTTGCTTTAGCGGGTGATGCTCGATCAACGGGTTTGTTGCTGCATTCTTTGTCCCAAGAAAATTCGATTGTATACGCCGAACCAAATTACAAAATGAAAAGAGTGATTGAGACCCCTCAAAATGAAATCACAGAAAACTTTTATTATAATATTTTAAGTTTTATTATTCCAAATGACCCCAGATTTTCGGAGCAGTGGGCTTTGACCAGTGAATTTGGCGTTCATGCAGTGGAAGCTTGGAATCACTCACGTGGTTCACGTGCGGTAAAAGTAGCAATCATCGACACTGGCATTGATCCCTCACATCCCGAATTGTCCGATCGAATAGTGGGCGGCTATGATTTTATCGCTAATTCTGCCACTTTGACCGATGATCATGGCCACGGGACCCACGTCGCAGGCGTGATCGGTGCTGCCACTCAAAATGGAATTGGAATCGCTGGAATCAATCCCGAAGTGAGCTTGATTGCTATTCGCGCAGTTCCCGACAACTCTGACGAAACCGATGCAAATGTCATCGCTGCATTTGAATTTGCGGCCGAACAAGGTGCAAAAGTTGTAAATTGTTCATTTGGAAAAGCAGTTTCGTCTCAAGCGGTGGGAGACACTATTGAAGCCTTGGCGGCAAAAGATTTGCTAGTTGTAGTGGCTGCAGGCAATGATAGTGAAGACAATAATGTTGCGCCAATTTTTCCTGCGAATTTTAGAACCAGCAAGATGATTGTTGTTGCGAGTATTAACTCTAGTGGAAAACTTTCGTATTTCTCAAACTACGGAATGGACAAAGTGGATTTAGCTGCGCCGGGTTCGAATATCCTTAGCACCATACCGCGAGAGCGATATGCGTCGTGGTCGGGAACATCTATGGCAACTCCTCAAGTTGCGGGAGTAGCAGCGCTGACTCTTTCGGCCCATCCCGAGTTAAATGTGCATCAACTAAAGGAGTCGCTCCTTAAATCGGCAGTCGAAATGGAAGCCTTAAAGGGCAAAGTCAATACAGGTGGAAGAGTGGATGCATTGGCCGCCGTTAACGCTGCGCATAATCTTCTTATTAACCCAGAGAATCCTTGACCAAATCGGCCCAGATGTTCTGTAAATGGGGGCATGACTTTGCCCCTCCAACGAAAGCCTTCGTGGCTAAAAGTTCGCGCTCCGGGTGGCGAAAATTTTAAAAAGATCAAAGCAATTCTTGCGCAAAACAAATTGTTTACTGTTTGTGAAGAAGCTCGCTGTCCCAACCTCGGAGAATGTTGGTCTGGCGGCACCGCAACCTTTATGTTGCTCGGTGATATTTGTACACGAGGTTGCAAATTCTGCGCAGTCACTACTGGCAACCCCAAGATGCAACTTGATCCCCATGAGCCCGAAAAGATCGCAAATTCTGTCGCAGGGATGGACCTTTCTTACATCGTGTTGACCTCGGTCGACCGCGACGATTTGCCGGATCAGGGCGCGGGGCACTTTGCACATACAGTGGCTCTCGTTAAAAAAGCAAAGCCCGAAATTTTGGTAGAAGTTCTTACCCCTGATTGGCGAGGCGATGATCTTTGTCTGGAAACCATGGCAAGATCTCAGGCTGATGTTTTGGCACATAATGTGGAAACTGTTGAACGACTGCAAAAAAAAGTGCGTGATCCTAGATCAACCTATGCTCAGTCATTGGATGTTTTGAAATTATATAAATCAAAATCCGAAGCCGCGGGTCGACGAGCTGTGACGAAGTCGTCCCTCATGTTAGGTCTTGGCGAAAAAGATGAAGAAGTTTTGAAAACTTTTCAAGATCTCTTAGACATTGGTGTGGAAGTTTTAACTCTTGGCCAATACCTCCAACCCACGCATCGACATTTAGCTGTTGAAGAGTATGTGACACCCGAAAAATTTTCTTTTTTTGCCGCAGAAGGCGAACGGATGGGTTTTAAATATGTCGCTAGTGGACCGCTTGTCAGATCAAGTTATCGAGCGGGTGAGTATTTTATCGAAAAAATTTTAAAGGGCCAAAAATCTCAAGGACAGTTATTGGGTCACAATCCCGTCGCCGCGAATGAGCAAAGCGCGTAACAACGAACATGGAGAACCAAGAGATGACACACGCACTCAACTCTATTGAGCGACCAAGTGGTTTGATTGAATATCCCGTTCAACCGTTTAAGGATAAAGAATTCTCCATAAAATTTTTACAAACTATGATTCGGACTCGTGTGCTGGAAGAGCGCATGATCAAAATGTCAAAAATGAGTGAGGGATTTTTTTGGATCGGCGGGCCAGGCGAAGAAGCTTTTAATACCGCGTTAGGCCTACTCGTAGACAAAGGGGAAGGTCTTGAGCACGACATGCTTCACCTGCACTATCGTAACAATGGCGCAGTGCTAACGATGGGCGCGCCGATGATTGATTTCATTCGCCAGATGAAAAATGTTAGCCAAGATCCTTTTTCAGGCGGTCGAAATTTTGTATCACACATTGCAAAAAAAGAATGGAATGTGATGCCAGTCACTAGCACCATTGAAACTCAATATTCGGTGGCTCCAGGCACGGCATGGGCGCAGCGGCGAGCGAAATTGGCGGGCAAAAAAACTGGAATTTCCATTGTCGTAGGTGGTGATGCAGGAACTGCAGAAGGCGATTTTGCGAGCTGTTTGATTTGGAGTTCGCGGCCCGAGCAAGAAGTTCCGCTCTTGATGATTGTTACCAACAATCAATTTGGAATTTCTACCCCAGCGCAAACTCAACATGGCGAAAAAAATATAGCAGATCGAGCTAAAGCTTTTGGAATTAAAACGAGTGTTGTGGATGGAAATAATCCTGAAAAAATTTGGGCGGCACTTCAAAGTTCCATGGATTATGTTCGAAGTACGGGTAAACCGTTTTTACTTGAAGTTTCGGTCTCTAGGCTCAATGGGCATAGCAGCTCTAGCGGTGGAAATCGCGAAAAGGGTTTTGATGACCCGATCGACCTTTTTGAAAAACGTTTGGCCAAGTTAGGATGGATTTCAAAAGATTTTCTTCAGGAGTGCACAGATGCCGCATGGGCCGAGGCTAATCTTGCTTTAGACAATGCCCGCAAAGAAAGTTTGCCCGAAGCTTCGACAGTGCAAGATCACTTTTTTGCAAACAACGAACGTGGCGGAATTCCAGGGAGGAATTTTTAATCATGGCTAATATGGCACAAGCCATTCGAATGGCGTTGCATGTGGGTGAAGAAAAATTGGGCGTGACAGATATATTTGGTGAAGATGTTGGCGCCCCACTGGGTGGAGTTTTTACCTGCACCCAAGGTTTGAAAACGGCGTGGAACACTCCGCTCGACGAACGAGGAATTATTGGTATGGCGATGGGCCTCGCCATGGCTGGAGCCAAACCGGTCGCTGAAATTCAATTTTGTGATTATATTTTTAACACCATCGATTTGCTAAAACTTGCGGGCAATACTTGCTGGGCCACAAATGGTCAGTTTCCTATGAATATGGTGGTGATGACTCCTTCCGGCGCAGGAATCCACGGTTCTCTGTATCACTCGCACAGTTTTGATGCGATTGCGAGCCACCTACCAGGTTGGAAAATTGTTATGCCATCAACTCCGCTGGACGCTTATGGATTGATGCTTTCAGCAATTCAGGATCCTAACCCCGTTTTATTTTTAGCACCCAAAGCCTTGCTGCGCGTGAAGGGTGAAGAATTGATTCCCGGCGAGCCTAGCGACGAATCGCAATTGAAAGAAATGATCGATGCACCTTTGGGTGATCGCTCGCAGTGGCAAGCAAGATGGCCCAAACTTGAAATCGCTCCAATAGAAATTGGTAAAGCAAAATCTGCGCGCGAAGGTAATGCAGCGGTCATTGTCACCTACGGGCGCCATGTTTTGATGGCAAAAAATGTCGCGGATAAAATTTCTCAAGAAGGCTTGGGCGAAGTTCAAGTGTTGGATCTTCGAAGTATTTATCCCTACGACTGGGCCGCTATGTCAGAGGCGATTTCGCGCAGTGGTCGAGTTTTATTTTTAAACGAAGACACTGAGATCACAAATTTTGGTGAACATTTGCTTCGACGAACAATTGAAGAACATTATTATACCTTGCGCGCACGACCACGATTGTTAGCTGGACTTCATGTCCCTGGCATTGGTTTGGCTCCGACTCTAGAAAACGCCTCTGTGCCACAAGAAAATGATATCGAGCGCGAACTCCGCGCGTTGTTAAGTGAAAAAACCTAAAGAATGTTATTGTAAATCGATTTTGTTTATAACGAGGATGGTGAGATATGGAATTTAAGTTACCCGAAATTGGTGAAGGCGTTCAAGAAGGCGAATTGATCAAATGGTTAGTCAAGGAAGGCGATTTGGTTACCGCAGATCAAGCGATTCTTGAAGTCATGACTGATAAGGCTACAGTGGAAGTTCCTTCACCCGTTGCCGGAAAAATTAGCGGAATCTCGGCAAAAGAAGGTCAAATGATTAAAGTTGGGCAAACCTTGGCCTTGATCGAAGGAGGGGGCGCTGCCGCGACTGAAAAAGTTGGAGGGAAAGCTACAAGCGAAATAACTCCTGCAACACCTGTTCCCACTTCTGCACCAGCTAGCAACACAACAACTTCAACTAGCGGAAATGGAAATGGCTCACATTCTGTTGTTCCATCACAACCGTACACATCGGCGATAGATAATCTTTCAGCTTCAAGTGTTCCAGCTGCTCCTATTGTGAGACTTATGGCGCAAGCAGCTGGTGTCAGTTTGACCCAAGTGCCAGGAAGTGGACCTCAAGTAGGTAATCAATCGCGTGTGCTTGAAGAAGACCTTATAAAATTTTTAAATACTGCAAATTCTCCTTCTCGAAGCAGTGGAGTGGGAGCTGTATCTGCGGGAGCTGCAACTTTTGGTTCCGCGGCAGCCACTCCAACGCCAAATGTTGCAAAAGCGACCTCGAGTTTCACAGTTCCCGTTCGAAATTTTTCGCAAAGCGAAGAAGTCGAACGCAAACCTTTGCGTGGATTGCGTCGAGTGATATCGAACGCGATGGTGAAAAGCAAATTCACTGCTCCTCACTATTCCTACGTGGACGAATTTGAATGTTCTTCACTGGTTGCGCTTCGTGAAGAAGCAAAAAAATTAGGCGAAAAAATGGGCGTAAAAATTACGTATTTGCCTTTAATTGTGAAAGCCGTTGTGGGCGCACTTAGGCAGTTCCCCATTGTGAATTCATCCTTGGTGGATTTGGCCGATGGCACCCAAGAAGTGGTCACAAAAAAGTTTTTCCATATCGGAATTGCGGTTGCTACTCCTGATGGTTTAGTTGTCCCCGTGATCAAGAACGCAGATCAAAAATCATTGATTGAAATCGCTCACGAGATCAACACTCTCTCCGACAAAGTTCGCGCTGGAAAAGCAACTTCTGAAGAATTAAAAGGCTCTACTTTTTCGATTACCTCTATGGGAAATATTGGCGGCTTGTTTGCAACTCCCATTATCAATTACCCCGAAGTTGGCATTATGGGCGTTTATAAAGTTCAAGAAAAACCTTTGGTTCAGAATGGACAAATTGTGATCGGCAAGACGATGCACATTTCACTTTCATTGGATCATCGAGTCGTTGACGGCGCGGTGGGTGGATATTTTGCAAATGCCATTATTGAGCGATTGCAAAATCCTGCTCGATTGATGATGGAAATGATTTAGTTCTTATTTTAATTTTCTGGTGCCTCATAAGGAGTCTTTTTATATGGCCGAAACAAATTCTCGTTTTGATGTCTTAGTCGTTGGTGGCGGTCCCGGGGGCTACGTTGCTGCGATTCGTGCCGCGCAAATGGGTATGAAAACTGCGCTCGTTGAAGGTCACAAATTAGGAGGAGAATGTTTAAATTACGGGTGCATTCCCTCCAAAGCTCTCATTAGCGCCGGTCACTTAATTGATAAAATTAAAGGCGGCGAAAAAATGGGAATTTCTGTTTCATCGCTTGAAGTTGATTTGGCAAAACTGATTGATTGGAAGGGCGGCGTTGTGAAAACTCTGACTGGCGGAATTGGTCAGTTGCTCAAAGCCAATGGCGTGACTCATTTTAAAGGACAAGGATCCTTTGTTTCTAAAACCAAAGATGCTCAAGGTTTTGTTGTGCAAGTGGACGCAGGAATTGATCCTTATCATGGCACAGGCGTGAGCACTGATAAGACTTTGATCGAATCAAAAAATGTGATTGTGGCAACGGGTTCAACGATTGCGCAAATCCCTTCCATGCCTTTTGATGGTAAATATATTTTGCATTCTCGTGACGCCTTAGAGGTAAAAAAGATTCCTAAAAAAGTAACTCTTATTGGTGGCGGAGTGATTGGACTTGAGATCGGAAGTTTTTTTGCAAAACTTGGGACGGAGTTAACAGTTGTAGAAGCTACTGGAACATTGCTCCCCGGCACCGATAAAGAATGCGTTGACGTAGTCACTAAAAAGTTAGCAAAAAAAGGTGTGAAGATTCATTTAAGTTCCAAAGCACTTAAGTTTGAGAAAACAGCAAACGGAACAATCCTTGAAGTTCAAACTCCCACTGAAAAACTGAAAATTGAATCTGATTGGATATTAGTGGCAGTGGGGCGCAGACCTCGAACTCAAGGACTCAATTTGGATTCCGTTGGAATAAAATGTAACGAGCAAGGTTTTATTCCCGTTAATTCGCGACTGGAGACAGCAGTAAAAGGAATTTATGCCATAGGAGATGTTGTAGGTAATCCGATGCTGGCTCATAAGGCTTCAAAAGAAGGATTGGTTGCAGTGGAAGGAATAAAAAATCCAGCGGTGTCGATGGACATTCGCGCGCTTCCTTGGGCAATTTTTTGTGATCCCGAAATTGCTGGCGTTGGACATAGCGAAGAATCTGCAAAAGCCGCTGGATGGGATCCTGTCGTTGGTAAGTGTCCTTTTGCAGCAAATGGCCGCGCGCTTGCGTCTGGCGAATCTGATGGATTTATAAAAATTATTGCAGATCGCAAAACAGATCGCGTTCTAGGCTGTCATATGGTGGGGCCTGATGTGAGCAACATGGTGGCGGAGGTTGCATTGGCAATCGAAATGGGTGCAACAAGTGAAGATCTTGCTCGAACCGTTCATGCCCATCCTACTTTGCCCGAAACATTGATGGAGGCTGCAGAAAGTGTTCACGGTTTAGCGGTGCACTTTTTTGAAAAGAAGGAACGACGAGTTTCTCACCTCCATCCGTCCACTTAGATTTTATGAGTTTTGAAATCCAAGATTGGGGACTTATTCCCTATGCTGAAGCTTGGGACTTGCAAAAGAAATGCTTAGAACGCCGCATTACCGATGAAGTTCCAGATCAGTTGATTTTCTGTCAGCATCCTCCGGTAATCACCTTGGGTAGAGGCTCGATTCGTGAGCCCGATAATATTGCTGCGAAGTCTAAAATTCCCATTATCGAAGTTGAACGAGGGGGTTTGGCCACCTATCACGGCCCAGGTCAGATAATTGCATACCCTATATTCAAGTTGGGTCGAAAAACTGTAGAGTTCGCTCAAGGTTCGCGAAATGGCGTGCACGGACTTATCCGTTCGCTCGAATCGTGGGTCATTGAATTTCTTCAAGAATTTGCTATTCCCGCCACTCGCGTAGAAGGAAAGACGGGTGTGTGGATAAATGGCGAGCGAAAAATCGCTTCCATTGGAATCGCGGCAAGACATTGGGTTAGCTACCACGGAATTGCCGTGAATTTGAGCACGGGACGAGAGGTTTGGGGGGAGTTAAATCCCTGTGGATTAGGACAAGAAGTGATGACAGATTTTTATCTAGAAAGCGGTCATCTCCTCTCGTATTCTGATGCGCTAAACAAATTAAGTTTAGTTGCGTCCAAACACTTTTAAGCTATTTTGACACTTGATTGAATCATCCTTCGGCATGATAGAATTAATGGTAATTATGAAAAATTTAACTCGGTGTTTCGCTTTCAAACTCGCTCCACTTTTTTTGCTTTTTGCTTTGCACGCCTGTGGAGATGAGTGGATTCCAACCGGAGGTTGGCAAGGACAAAATAAAATTGAAGGTTGCGAAGCAATTGATTTGGAAAAAGCATTGAATGCTTCGCATGTTAGACCAGGCGAACAAGCTGCAATTACAAAGAAATTTTTTGAGCGATGTGACAAAGATCTTAGTCGTGAAGAACGCAATGCCTATCATCAGCTTTTTCAGTTCGAAAAAATTCGCTACGACTATCAAAAGTTGCGGGCAGCTGAAAAAATTGAATTTCTCGACTCCGACGGAAATCTGACTCGAATGACTTTGTACATGAAGCCTGGCAATGCCGTCCGTCCTCTGGTGATTATCAAATGTGGTTTACAGTGTGATCCTCAGTCCACCACGCTCGGCGTAAATTTGATGCATCTCTTTGATGAGGGACCTTTTCATGTTCTGTTAACTCCCAGCGTGACTGGACCAACTTATCAAAAGGATAACGGCATCATTGCTCTTGGTGGATATGATGAAGGACGTCAGCTTTTTCGTCTAGCGCAATGGGTAAAATCTTCTGGATTTAAATATGCGAATCGGGTGCAAGAGGTTCATGTCTCGGGAATGAGTTTAGGCGGAGGCTCGGCGCTTTTTGCCGCGCTTTATGCAAGTCATAACTTGGATCCCCAAGGCCAGCCCTACATCAAGAGTGTGTTTGCGGGTTGTCCTGTCGTGGATGTTAGGAAATCGGTTGAGGGAATTTACGGCGGGGGAATGTTATCAAAACTATTCAAGTTTAATTTTTGGACACAGATGAAAGAAGTTGTGAATTCAGTCCCCATTCTTAAGGAACTTTTTGGTGACGCAGATTTGGAAGACAAAAAGAACTTACTCGAAATCCCAGAAATAATATCTCGCGGTGCCTTAGCGTATTATAAGCGAGCCACCCGAAATGCAAATTTCAATCTAGCTCCCTTTCACAATGAACGAATTAGTAGTGCGGACGATTTTTGGAAACTTAATCGCTTCCAAGATGTCGCGCATCTTGTAAAAATTCCCGTTTTTATATGGGCGGCTGACAACGACAAAGTTGTGAATTCTTTTGACAATACCGATCTCCTAAAAAATCAAGATCCAAAAATCTACAGCGCGATTCGAACAAAAAAAGGCAATCATTGTATGTTTGCTGATTCTTTCACCTGGAAAATTGTGGGAGGAGTTTTGCGCTCGACTTTTTTGGCACATAGTGAATCTTTAAAACAACGGACCCGTACTCAAATTCTGCCAGTTGCTTATGACAGAATAGTGACAGATTCAGGAAAACACGACTGGTTTAAAGCTGACTCCTCCCGTCGGCAAAGAGTTTTGCAGTGGAGGGCGTTGCCTAAACAAAATAGGGCGCAACTTATTGCCTATGGTAAAACGCGTTGTCCACAATTGGGAAAAGATTGTGAGTCGGGATTTAGTATTCGTAATGTGCAATTTTCAAAAATTCTTCTGAGTGAAAAAGAGGTACCTCAAAACGAAGTCGAAGCCCAAGCTCTAACACGTTATCTCAATTCTAATGTTTGGATTTGGGGCCAACGAGCGGGCAGAATAGAGGCGAATGAAGAGCCCAAAATTTTTGAAATCAAAACTCTAACGGGAGATCAAAAAATCTAGTCAATTATGCTATTAATTTTGAGGGTCTGCTCTCATTGCCGGATTGTTGCTATCTGCTAACTCGCTAAGAATGAGAAGGTCTCGAAAAGGGTCCGATCCCATTTGATTTTGAAATTCAACATGGTCTAAGGCAATGCCGCCTTGTTCATCAAGAATCATGACACGCGGAACACTTGCAACCGAGTGAGCCTCTAGAAATTGCTTTGACACAATACTCGTCTCATTCAAACTTTTCAGTGCCGAGCATTGTTCATTGCTCCACTCAATCATCTTACAAAAGCTCTTTAAATCCGCTTGATCATTTTTAAATATTTCAACAAAAAGCCCTTTTTGAAAAATCTCATTTTGTAGAGGACTTTTGCCCAGTTGTTTAAAGAAAAATTGACAATGCGGGCACCAGCTTCCAAAAAAAATAAGGATTCGCTTCCCTTTCATGAGATTCGCAAAATTGGACTTAGACTTTTTTTCGTCGGCAACAATTTCGAATTTTTGAATCCTATTTCGAGGCACAAAGCTTAGCGTTCGCTGCAGTTGATTGCGATAAACTAAAGTGTACTTTCGTTGGGCCTCCAGAAACTCATCAGAGAAAGCTTGAGTTGTGTGAAACTTTTTTAACAGCCCGTCAATGGGCGACGATTTGTCGAGGGGGTAAAGGATCGTCCACTGCGCCAAAAGGTCAAGTAAGAGCTTGGGTTCGTCAATCCTGTCGATCAGTGAGAGAAGATCTTTTAGAAGTTCTGGATCCCAATGTGCCAGCACTTCAAAATCAAAATGAATTTGAGAATCCAGAAAGGCCTTCTTTAAATTGAGTTTACTTTTTTCATCCCAATTTTGTGAAAGAAATAAAAGTATTTTGTCAGTGTATGGGTGACAGGAATAAGCGTTGGCTGAGCTTGATTTTGGCTGAAGTTTTTTTGTTAAGTAGCTTCTAGAGGACGGACTGTGTAACAAGAGCTTGATCGCTTTACAGAAATAATTTTTATAAGCACTTTGAAACAAGGGATGCGATTCTAACTTTTCAAGAATGTAGGGATTCTGAAATTCTTGCAAAGTCCATACTCCCAGATGCGCTAGACTTTGGCCGTAAAAAGTGAAGAGTACATTTTGAGTTGCTTCGCTACCCAGAGTTGCTATTCCTTGATTCGCAAATTGATTGGCTTCTGCGAGATTTGAAATTTGCGATAGCGCCGCAAATCGTTCTCTTCTTTCGTAATGGGCTAAAAGCCAAGGGGCGCCTTTGGGGTCTTGATCTCCGGATGAAATATTTTTAAACTCGCTACTTCCTAAAAATTCAAAGGTTTTTTTCGCCGCTAACAAAACTCGATGACTGGTATAGGCCCCGCCCGAAACGCTAAACGGCTCCGCAAAAGTCCAGGTTTGTCGGGGAAAGCTCGAGTTCGCATTGGTCGTCTGGCTGGGGCTTTCGAGATGTTCCATCAGCGAAGGAATTTTTTGTGCCATCCTTAGTAATTTAGAAATTTCATCATCTGTTAAAACTTGATGATAAATTTTAAGAAGTTTAAATTCTTTCTCGACTAAAATTTTTGTCAGTTCAAAGGTGTTTTCTAGCTCAGGAAGTGGGCTAAATTCCAGATGAAAAATAACTGGCGTGCACCCACTGTCGCAACCGGTGCTGACTTCAACAGGCCTGAAGATTCGCAAAACTTTGTTTTTGAAAACGGCATAGACAATGGAATCGTTGAAGTGCACAGGTGCCGATTCCAAATGTGGTAAACGGTATTGAGTCCCAAGCTTTTGAACTTCAAAAGTGACACTTGAAATATTTTGAGGCAAAGCACTTTTATAAATTTTTAAAATATTCTTCCATCTTGGAAGAGAGGGTTCGGGAAATGGGATTTTTTTTTGGGTGAATTCAACACTGGGAAGATCGGGCAAACTGATGCCTTTTGTTTCAATCATCCGATCCAGCACAGCACGAAAGGGCCTTGGCTCGTGTTGAATGGAAGTTTTGGTTGTAGCACAGGAAGTCAGCAAGAATAAGAAGAGAGTGAGAGAGTTCCTACTGGAAGACATCTGCACTTATACTCTCACTATTTTTGAAGGGCACAAGCTTTGAATTGGGCATTTCTCGCACTGTGGACGCAGTGCTTTGCAATATTTTCTGCCATGCAAAATCAGCAGATGCGAAAAATCGATCCATCGGGATTTGTCGACAATCGTTTCAAGATCTTTTTCAATGTGTTCGGGATCAGAAGATCGGCTGAATTTTAGGCGATTCGAAAGTCGCTTTACATGAGTGTCTACGACCACGCTGGGTTTTCCAAAAGCATTCCCCAACACAACATTGGCCGTTTTACGTCCAACTCCCGCTAACTCCACCAAGGCCTCGCGTGTAGAAGGCACCTCTCCGTTATGCAATTCCACCAATTGTTTGGCGCAAATTTTGAGATTCTTAGATTTATTTCTAAAAAAATTTACACTGCCAATAAGTTTTTCGATTTTTTTGAGTGGTAACTCTGCAAGTGATTTTGGACTTGGAGCTTCCTCAAAAAGTTTGGTTGTGACTTTGTTGACTCTTTCATCGGTACATTGGGCACTTAAAATTGTTGCTATTAACAGTTCAAAGGGGTTTCGATGTAAAAGTGCAATTTGCGGTTCGGGAAATTCTTGGTCGAGGAGTGTAAGGATTTGTTTTAAGCGCACTTTACGGTGCTCGATTCCCTCTTGTGCCACGTTAACTGAGAAACTTTTTTTTCAGCAACTCAAAGGCATGATGCCGATGAGAGTAGGCATTTTTTTCGTCTTCACTTAACTCTGCCATGTGTTTATTTTTAACGGGAACATAAAATATTGGGTCATATCCAAACCCACTTTGTCCCATTTTGAACTCCGCAATCATTCCCTCGCAAGTCCCCTCCGAAGTGAACTCAGTTGCCACACCTTGATGGCACAAAATCAAGACCAACGCGCAATGGTACCTTGCACTACGCTTGAGAGGTTCTATTTTTAATCGAGCCATTTCTGAAAGAAGTTTTTCAATATTCTGTTCACTGCTGGCATTTTCTCCAGCAAAACGTGCACTGTGCACTCCCGGGGCTCCCATTAAAGCATCTACTGCTAGACCTGAATCGTCGGCGAGGACTGCAAAATCACGCATCTGGGGATTCTCTTTTTTAATTTCTTCCAGCAGCGCATGTGCCTTAATCAATGCATTGCCGACAAAAGAATTTTCAGTTTCTGGAGCAAAACGCGCAGGGCGCCCTTTGATTTCTTTAAACTGGGGAAAAAACTGCAGCACCATTTGCTCCAGTTCGCGCATTTTTCCTTTGTTTGAGGTGGCCAGATAAAGAGGACCTAAGGGTAAGCGACTCATAAACCAATTTTATTTAGGTTGGCCCGCGTACCAATCCAAAGGTCCCAAAATTTGTCTTTGAATATTGCAAAGATTTTGGCAGGCGGCGGTACCTAGCGCTAACATTTTTTCGAATTCTTCTTTTGAAAATGCTTCTTTTTCGGCAGTTCCCTGAATTTCGATAATCTTCCCGCTGGAAGTCATGACCAAATTCATATCTGTTTCGGCAGTGGAATCTTCCACATAGTCCAAATCACAAACGGGCACGCCTTTAACAATTCCTACAGAAACGGCAGACACGAAATCTTTTACCGGAAACTGACAGGACTCTGGAACTTTCCCGAGTGATTTCATTTTCCTAAAAGCCAATACCATTGCAACAAATGCTCCTGTGATAGAAGCTGTTCGAGTGCCACCGTCGGCACGTAGAACATCGCAATCGAGAACAATACTTTTTTCGCCCCAACCTTGCATCACCACCGATGTGCGAAGAGCGCGGCCAATGAGCCTTTGAATTTCGTGAGTTCGTCCGCCCACTCGATCCCGTTCGCGGCGAATGCGCTCGGGGCTAGATCGAGGGAGCATGTTGTATTCGGCTGTGATCCATCCCAACCCTTTTCCGCGAAGGTGGGGAGGGGCGTTGTCTTCCACAGTGGCAACACAAAGAACTTGAGTTTTGCCGAAAGAAATTACGCACGAGCCTTCTGCGTAATCATAAAAATTGGCTTCAATGGTGATGGGTCTTAAACTCTCTGCGAGACGAGAAAAACTTCTGTTCATTCCTTCTTTGTTGTCTTTTTTAGGAATTGTGACAACGAAGAAGTCAGGGAAGACACAAAAGTTTTTCGGCTTTGCGCATCCAAAAAGAATTTCATGTCTTTGGGCTGATTGATATATCCGAGCTCGAGCAGGAGTGCCGGCATTTCGGAGCCATATAATACATAAAAGGGACCACTCATAATTCCCCGAGACATCCACTTAAATCTTTGATTTATCATGGTATTTACTTCTTTAGCTAAAGCGACTGACGTTTCAAAATGGGCTTCGGCACGTAAATCACTGAGTGCCCGTTCAAAGCCTTCTTCAAGATCGTCCGGGATGATTTGATTTTCCGTAGCAGACAAGGCTCGCCCCTTCGAGTCATCGGCTTTGAGCGACAATACATAGATTTCAAGACCACTGGCAATTTTTTGAGTTTTGTCTCCGTGACTGTCAAAATTAAAATGAATCGAAAGAAATGCTTTCGCTTTTTTTTCGTTCGCAAAGCGCGTGCGTTCAGGCAACGAAAGATAAACATCGGTTTCTCGAGTCAGCGAAACGCTAATTCCTTCTCTGCGTAAAATTTCAGCCAATTCCTTCGCGAGAAGCAAATTTAAATCCTTTTCATAGACTCCATCTTTATTTTTTGCGCCGTAGTCATTTCCTCCGTGTCCTGGATCGATGACGATGTCAACCGGCTCCATACTTTCTCTGAGCCTGGGTGCGCTTGAAGCAATACCGCTTAAAAGCGGTCGAAGGGCGCGATCTCCAAAATCTAATGGCACTAAAACTTTTGCCTGATCAAATTCAATTTTTCGAGATAACTGAGAACTCCATGTTTCTCCATGAATCGTGCGCGAATATGTGTAAAAAAAAATTCTTCGCGTATTCTGTGGATTTGTTAAAGTGATTTTAAATTCTTCCATAGCAAAACTGAGTTTAAGGGAAAAAGTTTTCACAATGGAATCAAGACTTATCATGGGGTTTCCGCGAGGGCTTTTTGCGGAAGGAACAAAAGAATATTCTTTGCTCTGATAGTGAAAAATCCAACGATTGTTTTCGAGATTGGCAAATGCGGCGAATGGAAAAAAAAGCAGCGCTAAAAAAACGCCAATTTTTTTACACATTAAATCGGAACAGCATAACGTCGCCATCTTGTACGACGTATTCTTTGCCTTCTTGGCGCAAAAGTCCAGCTTCTTTCACTTTGGCCAGACTTCCGTGTTTCATGAGGTCGCTGTAATGGTAAGTTTCGGCGCAAATAAATCCGCGTTCAAAATCAGTGTGAATCACTCCGGCAGCCTGAGGGCCTTTCCAGCCCGCTTGAATGGTCCAAGCTCGAACTTCTTTTTCACCCGCGGTAAAATATGTGCGGAGTCCTAAAACTTCATAAGCAGTGCGAATCAATTTCGAGAGTCCTGCCTCGGCAATTCCCAAATCTTTTAAAAATGCTACACGCTCTTCAGGGTCAAGCTCGGCTAATTCTGCTTCAACTTTCGCACAAATGGGAATCACTTTGGCGCCCGTTTTAGTTGCATATTCCGCAAGCTTTACATAGTGAGGATTTAAGTTTTCACTTCCCGAACCCGCTGATGATTCGTTAATATTTCCAACATAAAGCATGGGTTTTGCGGTGATGAGATGTAAATCTTTTACCAGGGCATTTTCTTCTGGAGTTAACGACACACTACGAGCCTGTTTGCCTTCACCCAAAGCTTTGTTGAGTTTTTCAAGAACCGCGACCGTAGCAATAGCAACTTTATCGCCGGATTTTGTGAGCTTAGCCATGCGATCGATTTTCTTTTCAACTTGCGAAAGATCTGCCAGCATAAGTTCGGTTTCGATCACTTCAATGTCACGGATGGGGTCAACCGAACCATTGACGTGAATCACATCGCCATCTTCAAAACAGCGAACGACATGGGCAATGGCCGAACAGTCTTTAATGTGAGTTAAGAATTGATTTCCTAATCCTTCACCTTTTGATGCGCCTTTAACAAGTCCAGCGATATCGACAAATTCAAAGTGAGTAGGAATTTGTGATTTAGGTTTGATATATTCAGAAATCTTTTTCATTCTCTCGTCGGGAACTTCCACAACTCCTACGTTGGGATCAATGGTGCAAAAGGGATAATTTGCAGCTTGCGCTTGCACCTTTGACATAATCGCATTGAACAAAGTTGATTTTCCGACGTTCGGTAATCCGACAATTCCACACTGTAAACCCATGTTGACTAGCAGTAGCCTATTTCAATCTTTGGGTAAAGAATGCAATCTGTTCACTTCTTGTTTTCGCGGCTGGCTTCGACCACGGCTTTGTCAAATCCATCACGGCTAAATGATTCCAGAACGCTAAGGGTTTTTTCCAACCCCCTGTGTAAAAGTTCTTCGTCTGATTTTTCAAAATTTTGTAGCACCCAATCAACCACTTTTAGGGGTGAGCCTGCGGGAGGGCGTCCGACTCCGACGCGAATTCGATAGTAATCCCCGTGACCTAAGTGCTCCCTTAGGCTTCGAAGTCCATTGTGACCCGCGTCCGAGCCTCCTAATTTGATTCGAACTTTGCCCAAAGGGAGATCAATTTCGTCGTGAATGCATAATAGGGGAAGGTCGCGCAAATGTGAATTTTGAGCAAAAAGCTTTGCTAAGGATTCACCAGAGAGATTCATAAATGTTTGAGGTTTCAGTAAAAGGACTTTTTTGGAATCGATGGACATCTCGCAGACTTCAGCTTGAATTTTTTTGCCAATTCCTTGAGTTGAAAAAGAGACTGCTTTTTCTTGAGCCAAAAGATCCACGGCTATCCACGCAACATTGTGGCGAGTAAAGGCGTACTTTGAGCCGGGATTGCCGAGTGCCACCACAATCAGATCGAAATTCATTCGACGAGATTATCACAAAATAAAAAGTCCTCGGTAGACTTTTATTTTCTACCGAGGACTTTGCTTAATTTTTATTATGCAGCAAGTTGCTGATTAAAAATTATTTCTTCGCAGGAGCAGCCTTGGCCGCAGCAGGGGCAGCGCCAGGTTTTGCAGCTGCACCAGTAGCAGGAGCCGCGCCAGTAGCAGGAGCCGCGCCAGCAGCAGGAGCTGCACCAGCAGCATCCGCAGCACCAGCAACAGGCACCACTGCTTTTTCTTCTTCGGGTGGAACAACCGCGCAAAGAGCGTAATCATTGTCGAAGATAAATTCGAATTTTTCATTGGCGAATTTTTTGGAAAGTTCTGCGATGTGGATAGAATCATTAACGCCAACTTCGCTCACATCAACATCAATCACAGATGGGATATCGGTAGGAAGCGCTTTGATTTCGGTACTTCGAGCCACGATGCTCATGATACCGCCTTCGTTAAGACCCTTTGCACGACCGATAAAATTCAAAGGAACAACGACTCGAATTTTACGAGCTAGATCGAGTTGATGAAGGTCAACGTGTTGAAGTAGATTTTTGTAAGGATGAGCTTGAACGGCTTTGATGAAAATTTTGGTGCCGTTGATTTCAGCAGGAGCACCTTCCAAACTTTCAATGCTAACGAGTTTTGTTTTTCCGCTTTGCTTGTAAACGCTCAAAAATTCATTGGGGATCACGGATACAGTCACGGGAGCTTTTAATTTGGGACCATAAACAATGGCAGGGACACGGCCGTTAAGACGAGTGCGGAAAGAAGCATTTTTTCCAGTTCCTGTGCGACCATAAACTTTTAGTGTGAGATTTTCTTGTGTAGGTTTCGACATAAATTCCTTTCAACGTAATCACTTCCCATCGGCCCTCGTTCGAAGCTGTCTTCTGGAATTTTTCCAGATCTGGTCGACGCAGGTCTTTGAGCTAAGCTGACTATCGTGACAAATGTTCTCTCAATGAGTGCACTAAAAAAGTGCGCTAACCGAATCGTTTCTTTGAATGCGCAGAATGGTTTCTGCAATCAAGGGAGCGACCGAAAGAACCGTGAGATTATTAAGCTTTTTAAAGCCTTCCTGCAAGGGAATCGTGTCAGAAATCACGAGTTCATCAAAATTTGCTTCGCTCAGTCGTTCAAGCGCTGGGCCCGAAAAAACTCCATGGCTAGCGCAGGCAACAACTTTTAATGCACCTTCAGCTCTAAGTAGTCGAGATGCTTCGGAAAGTGTACCCGCCGTATCAATCATGTCATCTACTAAAATCGCCGTGCGACCTTTGATTTCGCCGATCAAGTTCATAGCTTTGGCCTCATTGGGGCCAGATCGTCTTTTATCCACAATTGCTAAGGGGCAATCTAGAGCTTTGGCCATGTATCTCGCGCGTTCGGTTCCTCCCGCGTCAGGACTTACGATCGTGAGAGGTTCAGAGGAATATTTTTTGAGAAGGTGGGGCTTCATCACGTAATTTCCGAAGAGGTGATCCACTGGGAAATTAAAGAATCCTTGAATTTGCCCAGCGTGGAGGTCGACTGTGATGACTCGATTAAAACCGGCAGCAGAAATCAAATCTGCAACTAAGCGCGCGGTGATCGGTGTGCGCGGTGCGGTTTTACGATCTTGTCTGGAGTAGCCGTAATAAGGAATGACTGCGGTGACTGTGCGAGTAGAAGCCCGCCTTAAAGCATCGCCCAAAATTAAAAGTTCCATAAGGTTCGTGTTGGCGGGGTTACATGTACTTTGCACGATGTAGGCGTCAATGCCCCGCACGTTTTCGGCAATCTCGCTGTGGATTTCGCCATCAGAAAAAGTTCTTAGCACTCGGTTACCCAACGGCATGCGAATCAAATCAGAAATTTTTTGCGCCAATGGCGGATTTGAATTTCCAGCAAAAATTTTAAAGGGTCGTTGAAGTCGATCAGTGGGTTCGGTCCATGGAACGCTTGTATTCATGTTACCTCTTTAAGAATGCTTGGAATTTACGAAATGCCCGTCACCCAGGCAAGTGAAAAGACAATGCTTTTGTTTTCTTTCTTGCAGGGCGCAGATCCATCTGAAAGAAACCTTAATCAAGATGCTCATTATTGAAGAAAGTCAGCGGAAAAGTATTTGGCGTTTTTGCTTGTTTTTTGTTCTTTTCTTAGATGCAACCTACGATTTATTTTGGGTTGATCAGAGTGTGGCTTCGAGTTTGTATAATCCGATAAGGTGGTTTTTGTTTGGAACCATGTCATTCTTTTCTTTTTTGCAAATTTTTTATCGACGTGAAACATTGATCGAAGATGGAGTGATTAAAGTTGTCATGTATCGTTTCCTCAAAAATCCCCACCGGTTTACGATGAATGTCTCCCAGTTTAATCACATTAGTTTAAAATGGCATTACAAATCCCGCTTCATTCCGCGGCCCAATCTTCAAGTTCTCTTAGAACATGGCAAATTACCTAGCTTAAACATTCTCCTGAAAGAAGCTCCAGTGGAGGGGAACCTCGATGAACTTCGTAAGTGGGCCAAAGAGTTTGCAGAGACTCATCATGTTAAAAATATATTTGATGAAAGTCTTCAAGTCAGTCAATGAGAGTGTTTCAGGTTAAAAAAGTTCCCAAAATTCGAGAAGTGGATCAAGATCGCGTAAACACTTTCTTGCAAAATTCGACGACACCCGTAGACTTTGAATTGGGTTCGGGAGTGGGGATGTTTGCGATTCGATATGCCCGCGACAATCCCGTGCGACGTTTGTTGAGCGTCGAAAAAACTCGGGAAAAATTTTCGGCATTTGAGTCACGGCTAAAAAATCACCCAGAAGTTTCCAATCTCCTCCCATTGCACGCCAACGCTGTTTCCGTTTTATGTCATCATCTTGTTCCTGAAAGCTTGTCGAAATTTTTTTTGTGGTATCCAAATCCTTATCCTGAAAAATCACGCTTTCACAGAACGCCTTTTTTTGAATTTATGCTCAGTCGAATCGTGTGTGGCGGGAAATTTTACTTTGCTAGCAATGTACAATCTTACACTCGAGAAATGGAACAATTTTTTTGTCGACAATCACACTTCCACACGGAGGGGGCAAAGAAGATTTCAAAAGTTTTGAATCCTGAATTTCAACCTCGAACACATTTCGAAATGAAATATTATGCTCGAGGTGAAATTCTCTATCAAATTATTGCGCAGAAAAATTGCATCTCATCGTAAGAGAATGCCGTCAACTCGCTTTGTCAGATTACAGGCCTAAAGTTTCAAAAGTGCAGGATCAAGTTCTCTGACAATTTTCATCACGTCAGGCTCCGTGGGAATCAAAGGCGATCCACCATTTTTTACAGTTCCAAAACGTTCAGCTTTAACAATCGCTCCACTCATGACTTCACGATAAGCACCTGCGTATGTCGATCCAGTATTGCAAACGCTGATTACTAAATAAACAGCAGAATAAGTCATAGTTGAATTTTCCATTTTTTCATTCATAGCCGAGTCGCTGCTAAGCTTTTCCGCTGAATACGTTGTAAAACCAATGCTGTCATCACAAGACTGCGCTACGGAATTTTTATAGAATTCAATGACTTTAGATTGTAAGTTTCCTTCTCGAGTTTTATCAAGTCCGGGCACAGCCTCTGGTGGCGTGGACGCTTGGGAAAAGCTTGAGACGAGGAGAAAGGCTGCAGTGATTATAAAAGATGTTTTCATGACGAGTGGCTCCTTTTTAAAAGTTAGCTCAGAACTCATTTTCTCAGCTAAAAATAATGATGGCGTGGAAATAGCGCACTGCGTAACGGAGCGCCACGCCGAATTGGCGAAGCCCCTGCATATTACTGAATTTATTTTGTAAAAATTGTTCCCAAGAATTTTTAAGTATTTAAAACGTAAATTTTGATTCGGTGTTAAGCCATAAAATGGTAGGCGCGCCAGGATTCGAATTCGTCTGAATTGTCGCGTGATTAAGTCAGGAAAGGTAAACTCCCGGGAACTGTGCAAAACAGGTCCGGTACATCAGGTTTTGACCATGCGTGAATAGGTGTTGATAAGTTGTGACTATGTGGGTACATTGAGAATGTGGAGTTAAGGTTTCATCCTCATGCTGTGGAGCGAATGTTGGAACGTAGGATATCCGTAGCTGAGGTCGAGCAAATCGTTTCTGATCCCGATGGGAAGATTGCCCAATCCAAGGATAAAATGATTTTGTACAAAAAACTTGGAAAGCGAAAAGATAACCTTGTCGCAGCTGTTGTAGTGGAACGATTGCCTGGAGATTTTTTGGAAGTTGTCACAGTTTTGGTGAATTTTGAGGTGAGAAAATGAAAATTCTACACAGTCCAGAAATTGATTATGTTTCCATTGATTTTAAAGAAGGGATCGAGGCGAAATCCTTTTTTGAAAACGGAATTATTGTAAGGCTTGATTCGAAGGGGAACGTCATCGGGCTTGATATCACCGATTCTAGCCGATTTTTTTCTGGAGAAGACGAAATTGATATGAAGGAAGCCTGTGCCCTTTTAGGAATCTCTGAATCAACAATGCGTCGTCGGATCAAAGAGGGTCTTATCAAATACACGAAGCCCAATAAAAAAGACTACCGATTTAAACGTAAGGATATTTTGAAAGCCGCTTAAGAAAAATGGTAGGCGCGCCAGGATTCGAACCTGGGAATGGCAGAATCAAAATCTGCTGGCTTACCACTTGCCGACGCGCCTACGCCGAAGAGAATTGTGGTCGAAAGGGTTTTAACACAAAGCTTTATGCAGGCAAGTCATCTCGACAGCTTTCGGGGCGAATATTTTAAAGGGAGAAATCTTTCACCAACAAATAATTACTTTAAAGTCCGCCTGAGGTATTTTCGGGCTTAGAAAAATTGCCGGCCGGGTTAGCAAGTGCAGTCTCATAGGCTTCAAGAACTCGCTTTTCTAGCTTGTCTCGCATTTCCTTGTTCACGGGATGGGCAATATCCCGGAAGCTGCCATCTTTTCGTTTTTTAGCGGGCATCGCTACAAATAGCCCGGCTGTTCCCTGAATGATTTTTAAATCTCGAATCACAAAGCAGCGATCTATCGTGATCGTGGCGTAAGCTTTGAGCTTGTCTTCATTAGCGATGTAAATCTGGACGTCGGAAATCTCCATCTGTAAATTATAACGCGGAGCGCTTTAAACTTACCCATAAATCTTCTTAGATTAGGAATATCTAACAAATACAGGTTGTTAAATTGGGCAAAAATGGACGAAATCCCACATCAATCCCCACAACTCGTCACGTACAGCCAGTTTCCTGGTCCGATGTACGCAGCCGTAGGACTGTAGGAAGCGTTTTCGGTGACTTGTACGTTCCAACCTGCGACTGACATGTTAGCGGGTGCAATACCTACGAGATTTCCATTAACTCCAGAACGAATTGTGGTACTCGACCATGATCCACTCACATTGTGAGTTGCCATTAAACTCGCATTATTTGCCGCCCCACGAGGATAAAAAATATAGGATTTTGAAGTTCGATCAATATACGGAAATGCCGAAAGCAATTGATTATGGGCGGGCGCGGTGACGGCAGTGAGTCCCGACACTCCCGCACCAGATTCGATTTGCTCAGTCGCCGACCAATTTCCGGAAGAAGAACAACTTGAGATCGCTGTCGTACACTCACTTGTCAGAACCCAGTTGCTTGCGCGGTCAAAGAAGCTCACCCGAGGTTTTTGGGTAACAGGATCAAGTGTTAAATTTACACCTTCACCCTGACCGGCAGAGCTTAGACTAATGGGTGTGCTCCATGTAGAGCCTTGGTTTGAGCTGACGCTAAATTTTACTCTTCCAGATGTAATCGCCGTTGATAGGTGGTGATAAACCACTGCAACATTGCCGCTGGAGTCAGCTCTGGCATCAATATTTGCTGCCCCAGCTGTGTCTAAAGTTTCGATTGTTGAAACTGCGCTGAAAGGAGCAAAACCACCCACAAAACTCGCGGCACGAATAGTTTTAGAAGCGGCCGAATTATCGATGACAATCATAACAGGCGTGGAAGTTCCTACACCTCTGATCATTGCGAGCGCGGTGGAATTTGCCGCTGGTAACGCTATAGATGCCCCGCTGGGTTGGTGAGGGAACTCGTAAATATACCAATTTCCCGAGCCTGATGTTGAGGTCGTCGTTAAAAGATAATACCTAAACCCTGTTGCATCGTAGTAGCTAATATAAGGAATGTCGTTGTGATCAAATTTCAGAGATGGATAAAGGGGTTGATGGGTAATCGGCACAATGTCCAAACTTCGCGTTGACCAGTTTGCCGAAGCCCCCCCCCGCATCACGAACGGAATATTTTAATTTTGCGGCCGCTTGCGCACCTACTGAGTAATCAACATAAGCAACTGCAGGACGTAAATCGGAAGTCGAGGCCATCGCGATATTTTGTTGAGGAGCATTGGTTCCTAAAAGTTGAATTGCTCCCGTAGAATCGGGCTCAGGTGAAGCAGGTATAAATGTGGCGGCACTTGAAGCCGTCGCGGTGCTATTGACTACCGCCAATCGAAAGTTAAATGGAGCCACTGCTCGTGGATAAGCCATGTAATATTTATTTTTTGCCAAATTCATACTGGCGCCAAAGCTACCAGCACCTGCGGCAGGCAAAGTTACAGTTTCTACAGTGCCTGGGGCATTCCATACAGCATTGATATCTGTTGTTGTGGAATTGAAATATTTAACAACCGTGGTTCCAAACTGAGTGAGAATATGAAATTTCCCTGCTGCATCTTTGTCCAAAGTGAGCCAAGTTCCCGCATGACCTGCAGATCCATTCACTACTGCAGCCGCAGCGGTGAAAGCGATAGGCGCGACTTCGCAGCCATTGGCATTTTTGAAATTTTTGATACCGGTTGCGCCGAACAAGGCCGAGACTTTTGGAACTTCTGTGCTGCCATCGATTGACGAATCAATATAAAGTTCGGCATTTGTTGAAGTCGTGACTGCATCAACGGTAACTGTTGTGCCAATTGTCGTAGCCCAAGTTCCACCACAGGCATTGAGAGTGGTGGCCGATGTAATTGTGCTTGAATTACAAATGCTGTATTTAATTCCGCCAGTGGTTGGAAATACAATGGCAGGAAGATAAGTGTTCGCATCTTTTTTACACCAAGCAGTGCCGGTTTGCGCAGTGTTAGCGACGATGGCGGTGGCATCGGGATGACCGGCCAAAGAATAACTGGAAAGCGAATTACAACCTTCTTGGCATGCGACCCAGCGAAGTTTGAGTGTCGTAAAAGTTCCAACATACGAAATAGAAACTTGATCGAGTGGGCTGACTGAAACATCTATTGCACGTGGAGCCGTTGTGGAGCCTGAATCAATGGTGCCCACACTCCAAGTACCTACGCTGGGAAGAGGTGCGCTTCTTATAGCCGCGCGTAAAAGATTTCCTGATGCATAAACAATAATGGGAGTTTTGTTGGCAAGAAAAGCGAGTTTAATAAACGAAGCTGCGGCAGCGCCGTCACCCGAAACAACTTCAGTTGTGTAGGCCAAGCCATTCCACCAACTAAATTTGGTGCCAATCACCGCATGCCCCGCAGTCGTTGAATAGCCGTCCGCATAAGCCATCGCGGGGGAATCGGTCCCGGGAACTGTATCAAGTGCGACAAAAGACCCTCGAGTATGGCCCGCAGCGGTCCCCTTTGATCCCGGATCAAGTACACGTGTTGTGCATTGAGAAATATTGGCAGAAGGCGTGGGTATTGGTGTTGGTGTTACAGTGGGTTCTGGCTCGGGTTCTGGCTCCGGCTCTGGGTTGGGAGTGACTTCAGGCTTTGGAACAAGGTCCGTTGCTCTTTCATCTCCTCCAAAGCAACCCGTTAATAAAAAAGGAGAAGTCATCGCAATCAAAAATACAAGTGAACGATGATTCCCAAATAGGATTCCCAGAATTTTCCAAATTACATTCATCGATCTCACGATAACTAATTTCGGCTGATATAAGTCAAAAATTGAGAGAAATTTACAATTCAAAGAATATCAATGATAAGTAACTGATAATAAACCATATTATTATCAGTTACTTCGCACAATAGTATTGTAGGAATTCAAAGTAATTTACTGTAACTCTTCAATATAATGTTGGGCATCAAGAGCCGCTTGGCAACCCGAGCCCGCAGCCGTAATAGCTTGGCGGTAGCGACTGTCTTGCACATCACCGCAAGCAAAAACGCCCGGCAAGTTTGTAGCACTCATGTGTTTTTTGTCACTCGAAGTAATCAAGTACCCTTTTTCATCGGTTTTTAACTGGCCTTCAAGAATCTTGGTATTGGGGGTATGGCCGATCGCCACAAAAAGACCTTCAATATTAAGAGTGCTAGTGGCGCCCGTTTTGAGATTCTTAAGTTTGACACCGGTCATAGAATTTTCGCCTAAAACATCCTCTACTCCAGAATTCAAAACAAATTCAATTTTTGCATTGGCTTTGGCACGATCCACCATGATTTTAGAGGCTTTAAATTCTTCTCTGCGGTGGATCAAATAGACTTTGGATGCAAAACGCGTGAGAAAATTTGCTTCTTCCATGGCACTGTCACCGCCGCCTACGACCGCCACTGCTAAATTTTTAAAAAATGCTCCGTCACAAGTGGCACAAGTGCTGACTCCTCGGCCCATTAAACGCGATTCGTTGGGTAATCCAATTAAGTTGGCAGAAGCGCCAGTCGAGACAATCACCGTTTTAGTTTCATAAGCTGTTTTTTCGACCCAGATTTTCTTAATGGGTCCGTTTAATTCTAACTTTGTAGCGTCTGCGGTTATGAATTCGGCACCAAAACGTTCAGCTTGCGCTCGCATTTCGATCATTAATTCAGGTCCCATGACACCTTTTTGAAATCCTGGAAAATTTTCTACTTCTGTAGTGGTCATAAGCTGCCCACCGGATTGAAATCCTTCAATCACCAAAGGTTTAAAATTAGCTCGACCTGCATAAATCGCGGCCGTTAAGCCTGCGGGGCCAGATCCAACAATAATGACATTTCGAATGTTTGAACTCATGAGTCTTCTTTAATCCCAAACTTTGCGCCAGCCAAGGTTACAAAAAATCTGGTCAAACATTTGCAAGGGGCCTTGCCCAAATCCCAAAAAACAGGGTGAAGGAGTTTTGCATGACTAAATTAAGGGTTTTTTCATTGTGTTGCTTATTGAGTGCTTGTGGGCAGGAGGGGCCGAAACTAGGAAATAAATCTTTTGATAAAGCTCGTGATTCTCAAAAAAATACGAGTCATGAAAACTCCGACCAAGGTTATGCCGAAGGCACCGATATTGAAGTCGTATCGGTTGCTGAAGAAGAAGTGCATGAACTAGTGCTTCAAAATGAGCTTCAAGCTCCTAAAGAATTTGGCGGGCCGTGGCTACGTCGCCTAAGCGTGGGAGCTCACTTCGCATATGTTTCAATCGAAAAATGGGACGAAGCCCAGCAAAAATTTTTACCCATAGGCTTTTTTGATGAAACTGGAAATTTTGATGACACAAACATTTCGTCTGCCACTCAGTACCGTATTGGATCTAGTTATCTAAGCGAAAAATTCTCTCCCATATTTGATCTTCTTTTGAATGGCGAAGTCCGGTGCCAAGATCAATTGCTTGCTCATAGAATAGTTGTCCCTGAGTCTAGCCACATTAGGCTTGGAAACTGCCCCCACAAATGGACTGCAGAGTCAATCGTTGTGGAAGGCGAAGTCCGTAGCTTTTATGCAGATGAAGAAAATGGGGCCTCGGCTTCTTCACTTCATTTGCAAGCCCAAACGATATTAGGATCGGGACGAATATACCTCAATGGACAAAAGGGTCGAAGCGGAAGTCACGGCAAAGCTGGGGCCGAAGGAGAAGAGGGAAAAGATGGCCATAAAGGTTTTGATGGTGTGGCCGGCGGCAATGGTGGCGATGCTGGCATGATTGTTTTTCAGGGAGAGCTAGTAGGGAATATTTTCACCGAAACCCTAGGTGGAAAAGGAGGGGATGGTGGAATAGGCGGCAGAGGTGGTAAAGCCGGTCCAGAACTTTGCATCATTTATGATGGATTGAGGTCGTCAAAAAGGGTTTGTCAAAGAGGCAAGGATGGGGTCCCAGGAAAAAATGGTGAAAAAGGAAGTTCTGGTCGAAGTGGATTCGTGACAAAGCTTGGTGCTTTGAAGTAACTGAAAATGGGATGCTTCACAATTTGCCGATTTCTGCTGAAGGTTTTAAGTTAGGCTCAGTTGTACTTGCCGCCCAAGACGGCACATTGGCCCGCCTTGGTTACGATGTTCGAAAACTTGGTCTGTCTTGTTTAGGAGTCGTGACCGAAGAGAAATCGAGCAAGTGCTTGGTTTATTTTCCAGACCTAAAGCTAAATCTTTGGCTCCCTAAAAATGAATTGGCGGATGTTCAAGATCAAACACGAAAAGGTGAATCAGCTTTTGCGCAGCTTTTGCCGCTTCAGATGAATGAGGATGTCAGTTTGGTCTGGTGGATTTCGTCTTTGAGTTATTGGTTAAATGCTAAAAGTATTTTAGGTTTTGAACTCGCGCCACTTCGGGACATTTGGGATCACAATCGCGATGACCTTGAAAAATTTTTTCAAGGTGATGCAGATCTCAAGTGTCTTTATCTGGGTTTAGGTATCGAAGAACTCGATCTTCCAAAGTGGCATCAAATCGAAACAATGCTTGGCAAAAAATTATTGTTTGCGCGATTTCTGCCTGCAGGAATGCATAAGTTGGAAGTCGCGCTCTACCTAAAAGCTTAGGGTGCCGAGCGACCTAAGGGTTCCCAAACATTTTTGCGAAGATAGTTTTTATAGTTTTCGACTTCGGAGTTCCATTTGCTTTCGTCCCACAAAAGTATTTTTAAAAAGCTGCTTTTGAGTTGGGGCAAAAGTTCAAGGCCGTTTTGAGCTTCTTTGTAATAAATTTGAGTCCGACGAACCATAAAGTCTTCCAAGCTTAAAACCATCTGGGTTTTGAGAATGCCCTCAAGAGTGTTTTTATCAAAGCGAGAAGATTCGGAAGTCCCGACCGAAGATTCGACGGGACTGTTGAGAGGAGAATAGAGAGTTTTAGGTAAGACTCGATTGTGTGTTTTGCAAGCCGAGCTTTTGGAATTCCCCAGTGGAGTATTCCAATTTTGACTTTCCAGCAAGGCTCGGTCTACACATTGCTCGGCCATTTCTCTGTGGGTGGTAAGCTTTCCTCCGGCGATGACCAACAGTGCAGGGTCAATCCATTCAATGTGATGCTCTCGCGAAATTTGCGATGCGCTTGCTTTGTCAGGTGGGGCTAGTAGAGGTCTTAGGCCGGCCCAGGTGCTGGTGATATCGTCTTTTTTAATTTCGGCTTTTGGGAAATACTCTTTTGCCGCAGCAATGAGGTAATCCACTTCTTGGGCAGTGATGTGAGTAGAGTCGGGTGAATTGCCGTCAAATTCGTCGGTTGTGCCCAGCACGGTAAAATCACCAAACGGAATTGTAAAAAGCACGCGCCCGTCCTTGGGATGAAAAATGACAACTGCATGTTTAGAGGGAAGCTTTTTGAAGGGCACTACAATGTGGGATCCTCGAGTAGGAGCAAGGAGTTTTGGGCGATTGTGTCCTAGATTTTTTAAAAGGGAATCTGTCCATGGGCCTGCAGACGATATAACAACTTTTGCCTTTGTGTGAAAATATTGAGCTCGATTGAGCGAGTTTTGTAAAGTTATCAAGTGTTCATGCTTATCGGATTTATCAAATTGAATTTGCGTTAAATTAACTCGCGATAGGCAGTCAGCACCCCCTTCGCGTGCATCTAAAATATTTGCAAGTGTAAGGCGAGCGTCGTCGGTTGCGCCATCCCAATAAAAAATAGAGCCTACAAGTTCGTTGGAGCGAAGTTGGGGTTCATTTTTTAGGGTTTCGTCTTTTCCCCAGCGTCTATGAATGGTGGGAGATCGAAAAAGCGAAAGAATATCGTAAAGCCATACACCAAGGTTGAGTTTCCAAAGTGGCACTCGAGATTTTTGAAAGCATGGGAAGACGAAAGGCAAAGGAGTGACAAGATGGGGAGCTAGTTTCCAAAGTCTTGCCCGTTCGCGAGTGGCCTCGAATACTAACTTGAACTCGTATTGTTCAAGATAGCGCACCCCACCATGAACGAGTTTAGAGGATCGAGAGCTGGTGCCCGAAGCGAAGTCGTCTTTTTCAACCAGAAGAACTTTTAATCCACGGTGAGCGGCGTCACGGGCAATGGCTGCGCCCGTTATGCCTCCACCAATAACTAAGATGTCATAAACTTCATGAGAAAGACGAGCGAGAATTTCTTCTCGCTGTGCTGGACCAAAGTCTTTTGAAATTACGGGAAAACTTGATTCTGGAAGTGACGCACCTAAACCCATAGAAATATTCTAACCTAGGGTTGGTGACTTTTTCTCAGTTCAAACGAGAAAAAGTTTTAAGTAGAAAACTAACCTTTCACTTCTTTGTGAATGGTATGACGGCGCAAATTTTTGTTGTACTTTTTAAGTTCCAACTTTTCTGTGGTCGTGCGCTTGTTTTTTGTGGTGGTGTAACGAGAAACGGGTTTGCCTTCTTTAGCGGCTTCCGTGCATTCCAAGGTAACGATGATACGATCTGTCTTTTTTGCCATAGCGGAAACGTGTTAGTGGGCTAATGGAAAAGAGTCAAGAAAAGAGCTTTCCTATATATGGAGGACCTCAGAAATTTTTTTCTGTAAAATCCAAAAGGCAGTTGTCGATTGCGTGTGGAGTATCGTCCACAAATGACCATATATGATAGGTACTTTTTGCTTTGAAATAAGAAACAACAGAATTTTCTGAGTCAAAAACTTCTCATTCGAAATTTTGGGAACGTCAAAGCTTCCAACGCTTTTTGCCAAGTTGGAGAGTTGAAAATTGTCGTCTTTGACTAAATTTAAGCAATTAGATAATGCGCCAATATTTTGGCGATTTGCTTAATAAATCTTAAAATTCAAATGTTTACGAAATGACAATACGCATTATGTGCTTGAATGGTGGAGTCTTGCTCTTTGCTAGGTTCGGAGCATAATCAAGCATATCGGCTTTAACATCGAGGCGGTGTCAGGCTCTTGTCAGCCGCAACCCCTCAAGGAGGAAACTACAATGAAAAAAATAGGACTTATGAGTGCGGTACTCGTTAGCGGCGCTGCTTTTGCAGCAGATGGCATCAAGCTCGGTGGCTTTGCTGACGTTGGCTTTGCTTGGACCAAAGACGCAGATCCTGCAACCAGATTTGCTGCACCAGAAGGCGCTTTCTACTTCGGTAAAACGATGGGCGCTGGCGAAGTGATGGTAGACGTCCCCTTCGCATCAATCATTTCAGATGACCTTTCGAATATGCAAGCTCATGTTTCTTGGAAATATGACAACGGGTTCTGGTGGAAAATGGGTCGTTTTGACGGCTTGTACGGAGCTGAAGCAATGGATTCTTGGGATCGATTTTTCTCCCATGCTGGTCTTTTGAGTGATGCGACTCCTACTGCTCACCTTGGTTTGAACCTTGGTTACAAAGCTTCTGATTCACTCAATGTGCATTTCTTGATTGCAAATGCGGGTTTGGTTGCTGCTTTGCCTGCTGGCGCTAAATATGATTTCGGTTTCAAAGTTGAATCCATGAGCGACGCGTTCAACGTAGCTTTGGGAGCAATTTTCCAAGCTGCTGCTGGCACAGGCGATTACGGTTATCTATTGAATGTTGTTGGAAGCTCAAAGATGGGCCAACTTGGTACCACAATTGAACTTGTTTACAACAAAGCAAAAGATTTGGGCGTTGGCGCACATTTTGACTACGCAATGAGCGAAGACACCGACCTTGGCGCTTCAGTAGAATTCATGAAGCCTGACGTTGGTGATTCAACCACCGAACTTCGCGTTGGTCCTAAGTTCAACATGACCAAAGATTTCAATGTCCGTGTGGCATTAGGAATGAAATTTGGCGCAGTTGAAGAAACAACTGTTGGTTTGAACGCAGTTCACCGCTTCTAGTTTTAAAACTTAGAAAAAGTGTCAAAAAGCCTCTGGAGCCGAAAGGTTTCAGGGGCTTTTTTTATTTTGTGCCATCAATAAAGCTATTTTGTGATTCCGAAGACTGCTCTTATACTTAAACGGTCGATGAAGAACTATTTTATATTTGCAGTGCTGGGCTTTTCGTTTGCTACTTTTGCTCAAAGCAAACAGCCTGCAAAAAAATCAAAAAAAACTTCTTCAAAAGTAGAACCGCAAAAAACTAAAACTCCCCCTTCTTCAAGCTCAGTCGCCAAAAAATCTGACCCCATTGATTCTTCCAAAGGTGTGGAAATAAAGATTCCCGAGCATCTACAAAAAAAAGGTTCCAAGCTTCGCATACGTAATCTTAGTACTGGCAAAGAAGTGATTCTCACTGTTGGCGATGAAGACTTTATTTCAAGTGATGTGGTGAGAAATTTAACAGAGTCCTCCACCATGTCCCTTGTTCCTGAATTCAGCGTGCTGACCTCGGTGAAAAAGGAAGGTCGCATCAATGCTCCATCGGATCCCTCTTTGAGCCGAAATTTTAACAAAGGAAAATTTGCTTACGTTCAACCTATCTGGAGACCCGTTCCCTTTGCGCTTCAAAAAATTTCAAGTGGAGCTACAAAAATTTACATAGATACAAAGCAAAGCGCAGTACCGCTAAGTGCTGATGAAGCCGCAAAAAGGCGTGCGCTGCAAGAATCCGCAGGGTTGAAAAAATTATTTGATGTGGGTTTCAAAGCTTTGTCCAGTTATCGCTTTGCAATTTCCTTAGAAGCATTCAAGCGTATCCTCGATAAAAGCGATTATTTAAGTGAAACCCAACTGCGCCAAGCTCATTTGGGACATGGCATCTCGAGCTTTCATCAAAAAGGGTGTCAGCATATCGATGCCGATTTCAAAATCGCTGACCAAGATCCCAAAAACTTTGATGATGTTTCCTATTATCGCGCTTTGTGTTTTGTGGAAGCTCGGCGCTTTGATGATGCCGGTGGACTTTTTCGAGATTTGACCAAACGTCTTTCTCCCACTTACGCCGAGCAATCGAGATTTTATCTAGGCGTTGTTGCGGAAAATCAAGAACGCTTTGATGAAGCCGAAACAGCTTACATGGATACGATTGATTTTGCCAATGACCAGCGGGTGGTGGGTTTAGCCAAACAAAGATTAGAAATTGTTAAGCGATTAAAAGCCGAGAGGTCCTACGAAAGCAAATGGTTTGCCATGAGTTTGAGTTCGGCGGTGGGATACGACACCAACGTGGTCGCGTTGCCACAAGGGTTGAGCCCTTCGGATTACAATCTTAGCAATGTGAAATCTTTAAACTACATGGGTCTTGCATCTTTTGACATCAAACCTAAGTTGTCTGCCAGAGTTGAAAACCATTTGCGCTACACTTTTTTAGCCATGCATTATCAAGATTCCGCAATTTCTTCTACGAGTGATCTGCAAACCCACAATGCTGCTTTCTCTGCAGACTTTGCCATCGGTGCAAAAGACAATATGGGATTCACTGTAGACTACACTTCTGTATTTTTGGGCCCGATAAAAACTTCAAATGAGTATTTAGCCAACATCGGTGGCGAATTGCGTTGGTCATTTTTAAAAGGCGAAACTAAAGCGCCCTCGGGCGATATGACTTGGAATTTTAAATTTACTGGTACCCAACCCAGAGTGGAATCTTTGACAGCTGAAAGCAATTCCGAGGCACAGTCTTATTTACTTGGCTGGCGCTACAATTCACGAAAAAATTTACCAAGTGTTTTAGGTATCGGAGTGGATCTTGAATATCGACCTTCCCTGGGCGTTGATAATTCTTATTTTTCGCCGGCTTTGCTGGGCACATGGGCACACCCCTTGGCTGGAGAAAGTGCCGGACTTTATTTAAGTCACGAAGCCCAAATACAAGATTCGTATTATTTTGAGCGAAGCAGCGGCACACGAAATGACTATGTTTTTAAATATACTGGCAATTTGTCCAAAGTTTGGTGGGAAAAAGTTGAAACAAAACTGCAGTTTATTGGCACGATGAGTTTTTCTAATGTTTCTACCTATCGTTACAATAAGGCCCAAATAAACTTTCTTGTCAGCGCTAGTTTCTAGAGCTAATTCCTAGCTCTATGAACGCACAAATTCTTCAAACTCAACCTAAAGTCTCTTGCCTAGTGAATCGCTGGGACCACATTGAATTTGCGACAAGTGATCTTAGTAAAATGGAAAAACTTTTTGAAGTGTTTGGTTTTGTAAGCACGCAGGTTCGGGAAACACAAAATTTAAAGCAAAAGTTAATGGTTCAAGGGAATATTCGATTTTTGCTAAGTCAAGGTCAAGCAGGCACTGTGCAACATGATTATGTGTCGAGACACGGTGATGGTGTTTCGTCGATTGCCTACCATAGCGATAACGCTCAAAAGACTTTGGAAGTTGCTTTGTCCCGTGGGGCAACTTTGGCAATGCCAGTTAATGTTGAGTCCGAACAGGCTTCTTTTGGAGAGTTTAAAGTTTTAAGTTCGGCGATTCGCTCGTTCGGGGACTGTCGCGCAACATTTGTCGAACGTAGAGGAACCGCACCCTTTGATGTTGAGGTGACCTTTGCGCCGGGCTTTAGACATTTGCCAAATGTTAATTTGAAGGCGCACAAAGGACTGAGTCTTTTGTCGCTCGACCACCTGACCAACAATGTTGAAATGGGAATGATGAATCATTGGTCTGAGTTTTATCAAAATGTGTTTGGGTGGATTGAAGCGAGGTATTTTGATATCCGTGCCGAGAAAACTGGGCTTTTTTCGAAAGTCCTTCAATCTCCTGATGGTGCTGTAAAAATTCCCGTAAACGAAGCGACTGAGAAAAAATCTCAAGTACAGGAATTCATTGATCAACATCGAGGGGCTGGCGTGCAACATATTGCTCTCACCACAGTAGATATTTGTGGCACTGTTGCGGAGCTTCGAAACCGCGGCATTCGTGTATTAGATATTCCACCAAAATATTATGATGAAGATCTAAAAACACGCGGCGTAAAATTTAAAGAAGACGTTGAAAAGTTAAAAGAACTTCAAGTTTTGGTGGATGGTGACGACAAAGGCTATCTTCTGCAACTTTTCACCGAAAATCAGGTTGGCCCATTGTTCTTTGAGATCATTCAACGAGTTGGCCACAATGGTTTTGGTGAAGGGAACTTTAAAGCGCTTTTTGAATCCATCGAACGCGATCAGATGAAACGTGGAGTTTTGTAGTTTTAATAAACTGATTTAGTTTACCATTTCATCTTTGGGCACAAATTTTGTTTCGTAATGTGCCTGCAATATTTGTTTAAGCGCATCTTCAAGTTCGGGATATAGAAAACGGAAACCAGTTTCTAGCGTTCTCTGGGGCAACACCTTTTGACCGTTAATTACGACTTGCGCTGAATCGCCGAGTAACAAACGAAGTCCAAAGCTGGGAGTGATAAACCAACTGGGACGCTCTAAAACTTTTCCAAGGGTTTTAGAAAAGACTTTGTTGGTGACAGGTTCGGGAGCAGTGAGATTAAATATGCCTTCGACTTTGGAATTTTCCACGGCATAAATCAAAAATCTTACAACATCATCTACGTGGACCCAGCTCATCCATTCTTTTCCAAAATTAATGGGGCCGCCCAAGAACAAATTGAACGGTGTCACCAACTTGGGAAGGGCTCCACCTTCAACTCCCAATACAATTCCAAAACGGGTGATCACAGTTCGAATGCCCAAAACATGCTGAGCTTTGATCGCTTCGTCTTCGGTGTCGCGACAAACCATCGATAAAAATTCGGTGCCCGAACCTGAAGATTCGCTAAAGCTTTGGTTTCGTGAAGATCCATAAAATCCTATCGCCGACGCATTAATGAGTGCCAATGTTTTGGCGCCGTTTTGTTGATTTTTTTTAAGCGCTTCTACAATTTTCTTGGTGCCTTGCACGCGAGAGGAATGAATCTCTGCCATGAAATCTTGGTTCCAGCGTTTTTGAAAAATGGGAGTTCCAGCAAGGTTGATGACAGCGTCACAGCTAAAGAGCTCTTTTTCCCACTCTCGATTACGGCGTTGGTCCAGAACCACGGGAGTCCAATTTTTTTTGGTGATTTCAGAAACCAGAAGTTTGCCAATAAAACCTGTTCCACCGAACACTGCGATTTTCATGTTGCTTGTTATACTTCTTTGATTTCATCAATGCTACACTTAAGGGAGAGTTTTTAAGGGCACTTTCGGGGGAGGGGGCTTGTGATGCGAAAATTTCGACTCGTCGGAAACACTCCAGCCTTGGCGTATCTTGCGGGCCGCCTTGCTGAAGAAAATGAAAATGTTGAATGGTGGAGCAGTGGATTTTTTCCTTCTTTGCGCTCACTCAGATTAAGATCTGAATCCTTTCATGATCTACTTTATTATTTTAAGCGAAGTTCCTTGGATTTAGAATTTCTCAGTCGAAGCCCCAAAATTGAATCCTGGGGAACTTTGAACGATGGCGGAATTGTTTTAAAATTTTGGAAAGATTTTGACGAAGATTTCGAAGACCATTTTGTTGATGGCGCGCAGCTTTTTAGTCGCTTGCGAGCTGCTGCAGTTTCGAGAGGAGTAAAAGTTCGCGATTTTTCGGCCTCGTTTCCGAATCCGTTGGTGGGCCTAGAGGCAAACACCTGTCTTGTGACCGATGTGCAAGCTCTTGAAACACGGCAATGGCCAAAGTCTCTGAATATCACAAAGACGTATCAAGCCGCTTTTATGCATGTGCAAAGTGTCTGGTTTGCGGGGTTGCCCGCTTCGGTGTCTGCCGCTCGTGGACTTGCTTTTGCGGAGTGGCGAGGAGTTCAAGCAGTTCTTGAACCCCATGGGGAAAAGGGTTGGAATTTAACTTTGTGCAGCCGATCTCTTTATTTTTTGGACCGCGTGTTTCAAGACATTATGAATCCACGCATTCATGGTTTGTCAGAGGTTCGCGCGTTGTTTTTGTTGAATGGTCGCCAAAGTGGAGAAGAGCAATACCGGGTTCAGGTCGGAAAAGTTTCGCAGGTATTGCCTTCGGCGTGTTCACTGGGGAACTCTATTGGAAATTTTCATCCACTGAGCAATCAAGGGGACGACTTTGCGTTTCGTCAAACAGAGCGTTTTATTCAAAAAACAAAAAGAAATCGTGCTTACGATGACGTGGGGCAATTGCATTTTGCTGAGTGGTGGAATGCTGAAGAAATTAAAAAATTCGAAAGTGAATTGGGCAGAGGGCGAATTTGGTGTAAATTGATATTCTCGAAACGCTGGGGTCGCTATGTCATTCAAGCCCTGCGTTATGTTCCAAAAACCTTGCGTGAAACTTTAAAGAGCCCCGCGTAACTGTACCGGTGAAACCGACGCACCTACAGTGAAGTGGAACTTGGCGTTCCTACGGGCTCATGATAGATATTCTCTACTTACAAAAGGAGTATTTAACATGGAAACATTAGTCGGAAAAAAGGCCCCCTATTTTGAAGCAGAAGCCGCAATCGGTGCAGATTTTAAAAAATTAAGTTTGAATGATTTCAAAGGAAAATATGTTTTATTATTTTTTTATCCTTTGGATTTTACATTCGTTTGCCCAACGGAATTACATGCTTTTAACGATAAATTAGAAGAGTTTAAAAAGCGAGGTTGTGAAGTGATTGGTTGCTCAATCGACAGTCATTTTTCACACCACGCATGGCTTCGCACTCCAAAATCAACGGGTGGAATTGAAGGCGTTAAGTATCCTATTCTTGCGGACATTCACAAAACCATTTCGCGTTCTTATGGAACTTTTTTCGAAGACGCAGGTGTTGCGTTTCGAGGTTCGTTTTTGATTGATAAAACAGGCGTTGTTCAACACGCATCAATCAACAATCTTCCTTTAGGCCGTAATGTTGATGAATATTTGAGAATGTTAGATGCGCTTCAGTTCCATGAAGAGCATGGAGAAGTTTGCCCCGCGAATTGGCAAAAAGGTTCTAAAGGAATGAAGACTTCAGAAGAAGGTCTTCGCACTTGGTTCCAAGGAAAATAGATTTTTACACAGAATTTTACAGAGTACGCAGGGTTAATTTTAACTCTGCGTGTGTTCATTAATGACTTTTCGGATCAACTCCAGTTGGTCGAGTTCATATTTACCTAATTCGGATTTAAAAAACTCAGCGACTGCTTTTCGTTTGTCACCTTGAAAACGCGTAGAATAGTGATCAAAGCGGTTGGCCAAACTCACAACACAAGCAACCTGATCCATATTTTTTCGGATAAGTCCTTTTGGGAATCCACTCCCATTGGGAATCTCTTCATGTTGCCCCACGATGGCGATCACTTGTTGTTCGATGTGATTTAAAGTCCCTAAAATTTCGATGGCTTTTGACGGATGGTTGCCCCAAGCTTTTTTTTGTTCAGCACTCATATTGCTATCTTTGTCGAAAACGAGTGGAAGCCCGCCTTTTTCGGCTGCGATATCGTGAATAAAACATCCCGTGGCAATTTGTTTTCGATGTTCATCAGACCTTATCAGCTTTAGTTTCTCGCAAAGAAAAACACTGAGTGCTGCGACCTGAACTCCATGGCACACATAGTCACCTTGAACTTGGCCCGAAAGTCTAATGACTTCGCCGAAGCCCCCATCATGTTTTTGCAGGAATTTTGCAAAACGATCAAATTGTAATTGGGCATCAGTATAAACTTGTTTGTCATCAACTCTTTCGATAACATTTTCCATAGCAGATTCGGTTGCCCCAGTAACCATTTGGGCCTTGAGACTTGTTTCGATTTTCGAATCGCGTTCGATCTGATCCATTAGTTCTTCTAGGTACTGCCGGTAGACCCCTTCTTTGTCTTCTTGAATGAAAACTTTTTGGATTTTAAATTTTCTCAGACGCGCAAATCGATCGTCATCTAAGATTTCACCTGCGGCCCCAAATCTCACCGCGCGACCATGCACGGGAATAAAAACGTCCATCGCCAAACGTCGATTCACCGCTAAGGTCGAGGAACGAACAGAATGAAAGCCTTCGATTTTTTTTGCCATGTTGATTGATTCAACCCATTATCCCATATGCAATTCAAAAAAAAACTGATTGAATATTGTCTCCCATGGATGAACAGACAAAAATGTTAATCGACGGTTTTATTGAAGAGAGCCAAGGCATTATTCAGGCCTTGGAGGAACCCCTTTCTGCTCTTGAAAGTGGGGAAGGCGATGCCGACAACTTTGCTCAAATTGCTCAAAGAATCGACGGTATCATGGGTTGCGCCAAAACTTTGGGCATAGGCACACTTAAGGAAATTGCTCCTGCGCTAAAAGTTATTTCAAATTTATCTGAAGGGTGCAAAGCTTTGGGATATAGGGCCTCACAGATTAAGCAGCCCGAAATCACAACTGTGGTTGCAGGTTTTGTTGCCGAGGCAGTGGAAATGTTAAGTGCTGCAATCGGAGATCTGGCCAAAGGATATGTTTCAATTGATACGGGGCAAGCCGATCGAATAAGGGAAAGGCTACTTTGGATTGCGGGAAAATTAAAACTTTCACCCAAAGATCAAATGGAAATCATGGCTCGCTTTGGTTTAAAGCCATAACATTTAATAGACAATTTTTTTAACGAATTCACTTTTGGGAGCGGCTTTAATTTCTGCCGGGCTTCCGCTTTGTTCAATGCAGCCTTGATTGAGAACCACCACTTGGTCGCAAAGCTGCTCGGCATCTTTCCAATCATGCGTCACGATGATACTGGTCATTTTAAATTCTAAATGTAAGCGTTTGATTTCTTCACGCATGGAATCGCGCAAACTCGCATCAAGATTTGAAAGTGGTTCGTCCAATAAAAGTAACTTGGGCTTTTGTATCAATGCCCGGGCTAAGGCCACGCGCTGCTGCTGACCTCCAGAAAGGGAAGAGGGAACGCGATCTTCAAATCCGCCAAGGCCAACTTTGCTTAGCATTTGCGAAACCTGCGTATTGATTTCATTCGATGGCAGCTTTTTCATTTTTAACGGGAATGCCACATTTTGGGCGACACTCATATGCGGCCAAAGCGCATAGCTTTGAAAAAGAAATCCCACGTTTCTTTTCTCTGGAGCAAGGCAGCTATTGTCTTGGCTTCTAAACCAAGCGCTGCCGTCCATCGTAATATCGCCTTTACTTGGATGATCTAAACCTGCAATCGCACGGAGGAGTGTGGTTTTCCCACAGCCGCTCGGCCCTAGAAGTCCAAAAAATTTTCCACTTGGCAATGCATAGCTAATATCGCTTAAAACATGAGGGGAATTAGCTGCAAAAGATTTATAAATATTTTTAAGTTCTAACATGAGCCCCGGAAATCCTTTCTGAAAGGTATTGAAGCACAAAGACACTGATCATCAAAAGACAGGCCACAACCGCTGAGGAAGCGCGATCGGCATAATCGTGTAGTTCAAAAATAAGAACACCTAAATTTTGAGAAGCAGGAGCCGCAAGAAGTTTGGTCATCGTGAGCTCGCCAATGGCCGGCATGAGAATCAAAACTAGAGTCGCCATAATGCCTGATTTCAAAAGTGGAAGCCATAAGAGTTTGAATCTTGCAAAACTTTGAGCACCGCAAAGTTTTGCAGCTTCTATGAGTGACGGATGCACTGTTAATACAGTGGGTGAGAGACTGGATAGACCTAGGGAAAAATATTTTAGAGTGTAGGCAAAACTCAAAATCAAAATAGAATCTGCAAAGCTATAGAGTCCCATCCAACGGACAAGCAGAATAAGCAGCAACGCAATCACAGTTCCTGGCAGGGAATAAATTGCAAATGAAAGTTCTTCAATGATTTTCAAAATACGCTTTAATCCTGTCCGCCGATTCACCAACGCTTTCCAACGGGCAAGAGAAAACAACAATGAGCCTAAAAGAATAACGATTGCAGCAAAAGAAGAACTCAAAAAACTGTTAAAAAGTGCACGACGGAATTCCCCTAGGAACAAAACTTTTTTCCAGCTGTCTAGAGAAAGAGAACTCAAAGAAAGTGTACTGACGTCGCTTTGCAAGCTGGCAAAAAAAAGTGACAAGAGTGGCAAAATGATAAATGCCCCCAAAAAAATCCAGACGATGAAACTGAGGACAAGGCGATACTGGCCAAGTTTCCAACGTAACGGGCGAGAAGATTTGCTTGAGGCATTGATACGCGCTTCCTTAAAAAAGGCGCGCGAAAAAGCGACGAGCGCGATGGTTGAGACCGTGACAAGCGCGGATACTCTAAGGGCTTCTTGAAAGGCTTCGGGAGTTCCATTTTGAAACAGCGAGTAGATTCCCGTGGTAAGGACAAAAATTCTTGCGGGACTGCCGATCATTGCCGGGACTCCAAAACTTGCAAGTGTCGCTAAAAAAACTGCGATCATGCCAAGAATCAAATGCTGCTTGAGAAGAGGTAAAGTGATCAAGCGAATAATTTTTAAGCGGCTGGCGCCACACATAAGCGCACTTTCTTCCAGCGAGGGATCTTGCATTCTCATTCCCGAACTTAAGCTCAAAAATAAAATGGAACTTAGCGCAGTCCCTTCAACTAAAATCACTCCCCGAATTCCGTAGATATTAAAAAAGCGGCGGAGTCCAAAAGTTTCTTCCAGAAAAATATTCAACCAACCTACATCCGGATTGGCGAGGCTAATCCACGCAACTGCTAAAAGGTAACTGGGTACGACATACGGTAAAGTAAAAAATCGCCTTATCCAGTTTGCGCCCTTGAGATCGCTTCGTTCAACTAACCACGCGAGAGGAATAGCGATCAAAAGCGAAAGTACGAGTACACCCATCGAAATAGCTACAGTGTTTTTTAATGCGGATTGCCAGAATTCAGACAATTGAATTGAATCCTATTTTAATACGATGTTCTGAAACAAATCTTTTGTTTCTTGTCTTTTAAGTCCCCATTCTTCAAGAGTCTTAAGCGACCATGGATATACTTTTAAATTTTTCCATTCGGGTGCGCCAGCGGGTGCTTTGAAATCGGGGTAGGCAGAATAGATCCAGCCTTTTAAAATAAATTCTTGAGAATTGGGAGAAATAAACCAATCGAATATCTTGTTTGCGAGTTCATGATTTTTTGAAGATTTAAAAATAGCCATCGGACTTGGTATGGCAAAAGCTCCTTCCTCTGGAATGATAAAATCAACCACATCGCTTCCTTTTTCTTTGGCTTGCAAAATATTTTCCATCAGAACCAAACCAACAGGTTTCTCTCCCGTTTGAATTCGCGACATTGTGGCGCCATTACCTCCAGCAGAAACAATGTTGTTCTTACGTAGGCCTTTGAAATATTCTTCGCCGTAAATATTTGAGAGGTACATACTTGTCGCGAGCGCTGTTCCAGATTCGAGTGGGGAAGGCATGGTAAGTTTGTCTTTAAATTTTGGATCTATTAAATCTTTAAAGGATTTTGGACGATCGCTTTCCAAAACTTTCTTTGTGTTGATCGCGATTACCATTACGGGGAAGCGTGTCACCGCAAACATTTTGTCCGCATCTACTAAGTGTGGCGGAAGTGTGCCCAGATGAGTTGCCGTGATGGGGGCAAAGTTTCCGGCGCGTTTTTGCTCTTGGTAAAAGAAAATATCGCTCGTAATTAAGATGTCTGCTTTCACTCCTCCACCTTGTTGTTCTGCAAGAACTCTAGCTGCGACATTTTCGGACCCAGCTTGAAACCATTCAATTTCGACGTCAGGGAACGACTTTTTCAATCCTGGTTTAAAAAGTTCAATGACCTCTTTGTAGTAAGAAGTATAGATGACTAGCTTTTGAGTTTCTTTTTTGGGCGTGCACGCTACTGACATCAATAAGATGCAAAAAATCACAATCATATTGTATACAGAAGTTTTGAGTGGGGAAATTTTCATCGCAGACCTCTTTTCGTTAAATACTCTATTAATGCTTCAGGATCATCGGTAATAATTCCATCGACTTCAGATCTCAACAGGCGATGCCATTCTTTTTCTGTGTTCGCAGTCCAAGGAATCACTTTAGCACCCACGTCATGAAGTTTTTGAACATACTTAGGATTCACAAAATGATGCAGGGGGGAAAGTATTTGAGAGCGGGTATTTTTAAAGATATCAACAGAATTACCCATTTTTTTATTGGTCAAAGCGGCACGTGGAATTTGCGAAGCACTTTTTGCCAACTCGAGCAAGCTTCGATAATCAAAACTTTGCAAGATCACGCGGTCTTCCATTTGATGCTTACGTACCGTTTTAAGAAAAATCTCGATAAACTCTTTTGGGCTGACAGTGTCATTTGGATTTTCTTCTAGGATTTTTGTTTCCATATTAAAACGTACAACCTTGGCATGAGGGAGTGGAGAGTTTTTGATCCAGTCAAACACTTCATCAAGAGAAGGGATCTTTGTCTTTGGGCGAAGCTCTTGTTTTGGAAAGCGGGAATTTTTTAAAGATCCACAGTCGAATTTTTTAATTTCACTAAGGGGCAAAGAAAAAATAAGAGGCGATTTTGCGATAGGGGTACCATCGTGATTTAGGCACAGGTCTTTATTCACATAGGGATCATGAGAAATGACAATTTGTTTGTCCTTTGTAACGCCCATATCGAGTTCGATAACGTCCACTCCAAGTTGCAAGGCGTATTCAAAAGCAGGGAGGGTATTTTCGGGAAGTCTTGCTCTCGCTCCCCGATGCCCGTGGACTTCGATGAGTGCGTGAACGGAGGACCCCATGAAAAGAAAAAAAGAAAGACTCATAGTAGCTTTAAAAAATCTCGTCATAGTTTTCAGATAGCACTTGAGAAATGAAATGACATCGACCAATGTGCAAAAGCTATGAAAATAACAGTTTTTGGTTCGGGATATGTGGGTCTAGTGACAGGCGCTTGTTTTTCAGATTTCGGCAATCAAGTAACGATGGTTGATATTGACGCAAAAAAAGTTGAGATGCTGCGTCAGGGACAGATCCCAATCTTTGAACCCGGACTTGAAGCCATGGTGACTCGTAATTTTAAAGCTTCTCGCCTAAAGTTTACATTGTCCGCTGAAGAAGGATTGGCAGAGGCGGAAGTAGTTTTTGTTGCTGTCGCCACTCCCGAAGGTGAGGATGGACGGGCGGATTTAAAATTTGTCGAAAATGTGGCGCGCACAGTCGCGGATATTTGTAAGGATCCTGCACGCCCAATTCATTTTGTGTTGAAAAGTACAGTCCCAGTGGGGACCCATAAAGTTTGCGAAAAAATTCTTCCATCACATGTTCATGTCGTAAATAATCCTGAATTTTTGAAAGAAGGTAGCGCTGTTGCTGACTTCTTGCGTCCTGAGCGAGTAGTGATTGGTGCCAAGCATTCGACTTCTTTTGAAATCATGGATGAACTTTATGCACCGTTTGTTAGATCTGGGGCTCCCATATTACGAATGTCTAACACTTCGGCAGAAGTCGCCAAGTATGCGGCAAATTCGTTTCTCGCCATGAAAGTGAGCTTCATCAACGACATGGCAGTTTTTTGCGAAAATGTTGGTGCCGACGTTTATGACGTTCGAGGTGCTATGATTACGGATTCTCGAATCGGGAATAAATTTTTGTATCCCAGTGCGGGGTATGGTGGTTCCTGTTTTCCAAAAGATGTTCAAGCATTGGCGGTTGTGGCACGTGATCAAGGAATGACTTTGGGTTTGATCGAGCAAACGCACGCTATTAACTCTCGACAAAGAAAAATTTTGCCCCAAAGAATTTTAGCATTTTTGGATCATCGCGCAGTGAAATCAGCAATCGTTGGACTTTGGGGGGTCGCATTTAAACCTGATACCGATGATATCCGTGAATCTCCGGCGTTGATTCTTATCGATGAACTCACAGCACTAGGGCATCAAGTGAAAGCCTTCGACCCTGAGGCGCTAAACTCATTATCACGTCAACGTCCAAATCTTGTTAAAGAAAAGAAGCTTATTTTGTGTCCAAATGCAGAAGCCGCATTGGGAGATGTAGATGTGTTAGCAGTAATGACAGAATGGAATGAGTTTAGGCTGCCGGACTTCAAACTTATGGCCAAGAAAATTAAACTGAAGACAGTTTTTGACGGTAAAAATATTTATCGCACTTCAAAGCTCGAGAAGTATGGGCTGAAGCACTATGGAATTGGAATCGAAAAATTCAAGCTCGAGTGATCGTTACAAGTTTGATCAAAACTAAAAATATTTTTTTACAGTTTGGATGACATGTTCGAGTTCGCTTCCAGTCATTCCTACAAAGCATGGCAAGCTTAAAACGGAATGAGCAATGGTGTCGGCGTTTTCATTTTTTTCAGTACCATTGAGGTACGGACGGGCTCCAATTTGCTTACTCATTGCACCTGGGTAAATCACGCGAGACTCGACCCCATTCTCCGAGAGATAGTTTTGAAAAGCACTTCGCTTTTCTTTGTCGATCCAAAGAACGTTTGCGTAACCATTTTCTTTGATGCCGCTGGCAGCGCGTAGCACTTTTATTGGAAGATTTTGAAAAGCGTCTTCATAAGTCTTGCAAATTTTGAGGCGCTGAGAAATACGTGAATCCAAAAAGGCTAAGGACTCAAGTAAAAAAGTAGCTTCGTAGGCGCCGATTCTAGAATTCCATCCTACCGAATCATACTCATAGTGACTCATTCGTCCATGGTCGCGCAATTTTTGAATCTTTTTTGCAATGTTTGGATCTTTGCAAAATACTGCTCCCGCGTCTCCGCTCGCACCCAAAACTTTTGCGGGATAAAAACTCGTCGTGGAAATTGTTGCTGTACCAATCAGTGATTCATTGCCTATGCGGGTCTCAAAAGCTTGTGCCGAATCTTCGATTAAAATGATGTTTTTCGTTTTGCAAAATTCCCTAATCCCTAATGTCTCAGGGCATGCCCAACCGTAGAGATGAACTAGAAGTAAAGCTTTAAAAGGTTTTTCTTGCCATGCAGTTTCAACGGCAGAGAGTTCTAAATGCAGAGTCTGTAAACTCACGTCTACCGTGCGAGGCTTTGCCCCAACATTGATGATCGCTTCAAAAGTTGCCCAAAATGTCATTTCGGGGAGCAAGACTTCGTCGTTTGCGCCAATTCCCGCCGCGCGCAAAGCGAGTTGAATGGCGTCGGTTCCATTGGCGCAGCCTACGCAAAACTGACTTTGCGTTTTGATTTTTAAAGCCTCTTCACATTGGGCGACAGCGGGACCACCGGTAAAATGCCCATTCCGAATCAGTGAGGCACTTTTTTCTAAAATTGATTTTAAAAAGCCATCTTCATAACGAGTGATAGAAATAAATGGTACGTTGATTTTTTGCTGCATAAGGTTTTTTCGATCTTAGGACTTTACTCCATTTGTTTCTAGGATATTTTGTCCCAAATGACTCAACCTAATCATATTTTTATTTTGTCCGGTGGAGCGGGAACGCGCCTTTGGCCATTGAGCCGCGAAAGCTTTCCAAAACAGTTTTATGATCTTACAGGTTCGGGGTGTCCACTGATCATCGAAACCGTTGACCGCCTTCAAGGATTGGGAAAAATTACGGTCATCACGACGGATGCTTTAAAGCATTCGACAATCGGATTGTTGAATCGTTACAAAATCAAAGATGTCGAAGTTTTGGGAGAGCCTGTTGCCAAAAACACTGCTGCGGCAGTTGCACTGGCATCCATATATGCCGCGCAGCAAAATCCCGAAGCGACGGTCGCAGTTTTTCCTGCCGATCACTATATCAGCGAAAAATGGCGATTTCGTGAATTGGTAAGCAAAGCTTTTGACGAGGCTCGCTCTTACAACGATGTGGTTGCAATCGGAATTGAACCCACAAGCGCTGAAACTGGATATGGTTATCTGCAACTTTCTGAACAACCTACGCCGGCAAAGGTATCTGTAGGAGTCACCCAGTTTATTGAGAAACCTGAGCTCAGTCGCGCTGAAGAACTTGTGAAAAGTCAAAGTGCAGTTTGGAACGCTGGCATGTTTATATTCCCGGCGATTAAAATGTTGCGCTACTTTGAAGAACTTATGCCCGATTTGTGGAGCAAGATGTCTGTTTTGAAAAATGATTTTTCAAAACTGGGCGACGTATATCCTCGAGTACCAAGCCAAAGTGTGGATTACGGAATTATGGAAAGACTTAAATCGATTCGCTGTGTGGCTGGATCTCAGATCGGCTGGTCTGATGTGGGCTCTTGGGAAGAAGTCGCAAAGCATGGTCGCAATTTAACCGAACCTTTGGAAGTGATGGGAGCCGGAAATTTTTATACGGGCTTTGGTCCCCATCCTAAAAAGCCAACTTTTGTTGGGGTTTCGGATTTGATTGTTGTCGATACCCCCGATGTATTGTTGGTGCTAAAAAAAGGTATGGGGCAAGAAGTGAGAGAATTGGTGAAAAAAGTAAAGGCCGATGCGCAAATATCGGGGCGCTTAAAACACCATGTTTTTGAAGAACGTCCTTGGGGGCGCTTTGAAGTTTTGATGGATAACAATAATTTCAAATCAAAAATCATTACTGTTTGGCCTGGGCAAAAACTTAGTTACCAAAGTCACACGAAACGAAGCGAGCACTGGATTGTTGTTTCTGGAGAGGGAAAAGTGACCCTCAATGATCAGGTCAAGTATCTAAAACAGGGGGAGTATGTGTACATTCCTCAAGGTGCCAAGCACCGAATCGCAAATGACGGAGCTCAACTTGTTGAGTTTATTGAAGTTCAGTCTGGCTCCTATTTTGGGGAAGATGACATCACGCGCTATTCAGATGACTATGGCAGGGTCTGACCGGATGTGTTAGGAGCCTATTTATGTTTAAAGGCACAAAGGGCTTCTGTGCGAAAGAGATGATCAAAGGTTCGCTCGTTGTTTTTTCACTTTTCACTGCATCTCTTTTATTTGCTTCAAGTGCGGAAAAACTTGTTTTAAATAATTTGCCTGGTACCAACATCGGACGCGCAGAGGAAGTTATCGCTTCAGTCGAATGCGTGATTAAAGATCCTGGGACGTTAAAAGAATTTTTAGGATTAGAAAAAGGCAGTTTACTAAAAATTGAGACTTTGAATACCTATGTCTCTTCCCTTATCGTGAGCGAAGAAAACTTGATTACTGGATTTCCTGCAGTTTTGAATTTTAATCCTCGCAAAAAACAATTTTCATTTGCGGGCTCAACAGATTCTGAAGAGGGATCAGTAGTTACTTTGCAAATTCAAGGCTCCATGAATCAAAGAAACGATGCCTTCTTTTTATTTTATCTGCAGGACAAAGATTTAGAAGCTAGTGGCAAAGCGATTTTGCAATCTTGCAGGCGAATCCTTTAAATTTTAGATTTCCACCAAGATTCATTTTTTTGATACCACTCGATCATGTGTGCGAGACCGTTTTCTAAAGTCCAACGTGGCGCCCATGAAAGTTCTTTTCTCGCTTTGTCGGCATTCATACTGTAGCGCCAATCATGACCTTTTCGATCTGTCACATACTCAAAAACATCACTCGGATTTTTTTTCATCGCGCCTGCAATATATTCTACCATTTGCAGATTCTGGCGTTCGCCGGTGCCTCCAAAATTATAAACCTCTCCTGCCTTACCTTTTGATGCCGCAAGCCAAACGCCTTCAGCGTGGTCTTCCACGTGAATCCAATCTCGAACATTTTTTCCGTTTCCGTACACGGGAATTTTTTGCCCACGCATGAGTCGAGTTATTGCTAAGGGAAGAAATTTTTCAGGAAACTGATAGGGACCATAATTATTTGAGCAACGTGTGATCACGGCATCGAGTTTGTGAGTTTCGTAATAGGCTCTTACTAACAGATCTGCAGAGGCCTTTGTTGCTGAATAAGGACTATTGGGTGCAATGGGAGTAGTTTCGAAGAATGAGCCCGTATCACTCAGAGTTCCATACACCTCATCAGTGGAAACTTGCACAAATTTTAACTGATGAGTTCGAGCGATATCTAACAAATTCAGTGTGCCCATCACGTTGGTTCGGGCAAAAACTTCGGAACCTTCGATACTGCGATCCACATGACTTTCAGCGGCAAAATTGATGATGCAGTTAACGTGGTGCTCTTTGACAAGTTTTTCGACCAACGCACGGTCACAAATGTCACCCTTCACAAAGATGTGACGCTTGTCGTTTTTTAATGGCTCCAAATTTTCTAAACAGGCCGCATAGGTCAGTAAATCTAAACTGATGATTTTGTCATTTGAGTTGATTTGGGGATAATTCATCTCCAGCTTCTCGGATTTGCCAAAAAGCATTCTCACAAAAGCACTTCCAATAAAGCCTGCGGTTCCTGTAACTAAATAATTCATAGAAAAATAATTTAACTTAGTTTTTGTGCGGTGTCATAGGCAGAAGCCCTGTGCTACTATTTTTGGCATGAAGGGTATTATTTTAGCTGGCGGTTCGGGAACTCGACTTTATCCTGTCACCCAAGTGGTGAGCAAACAACTGATGCCGGTCTACGACAAACCCATGGTTTACTATCCACTTTCGACGCTCATGATGGCGGGGATCCGCGAAGTATTAGTGATTTCGACACCTCTAGATTTGCCAATGTTTAGACGCTTACTTGGCGATGGTTCGCAATGGGGAATGAAGCTGGAATATTGTGAACAGCCAAAGCCCGACGGATTGGCGCAGGCCTTGATATTAGCGGAAGAATTTTTAGCAGGATCACCAAGCTGTTTAATCTTAGGAGATAATTTGTTTTATGGTCATGGTCTTTCGGAACTTCTTAAGAAATCCGCTCAGCTCACCCAAGGAGCAGAAGTTTTTGCATACTATGTCAATGATCCCGAACGCTATGGAGTTGTGGAATTTGATAAACAAGGCAAAGCGCTAGGCCTTGAAGAAAAACCCGCTCAGCCTAAATCCTCTTATGCAGTGCCTGGAATTTATTTTTATGATTCGCGTGCTTCAAAAATAGCAAAAGCGCTAAAACCTTCTCCCCGTGGAGAACTAGAAATCACCGATCTCAATCGTGTGTATTTAAATGAAGGATCCTTAAAAGTTTCAACGATGGGACGAGGATATGCTTGGCTTGATACGGGAACCCACGATTCTTTAATGGAAGCAGGGCAGTTTATTTCTGTGATCGAAAAACGCCAAGGTTTAAAAGTTGGTTGTGTAGAAGAATTAGCCTTTCGCTCGGGGTGGATTTCGAAAGACGGATTGTTAAAGATCGCTCAGCCTTTGACAAAAAATGAATACGGCAAATACCTTTTAAAAATTGCAAATTCCCAGAATGCTTAAAATTTATGAAAATTCAAAAAACACCAATTGATGATTTACTTATACTGGAAGCAAAAGTTTTTAGTGACGATCGTGGATTTTTTTTAGAAACTTTTAATGACAAACTTTATCAAGAGCTTGGATTGCGCCTTGATTGGCGCCAAGATAATTTTTCTTGGTCCAAAAAAAATGTCTTAAGAGGCCTCCACTTTCAAAGGGCTCCTCATGCACAAGCGAAACTTGTGCGAGTGGTTTACGGAAAAGTGTTTGATGTCGCCGTCGATTTACGAGCGGGGTCAAAAACTTTTGGAAAATATTTTGGAGTGGAATTGGATTCGGATTCTCAAAGGGCAATGTACATACCTGAAGGATTTGCTCACGGATTTTGTGTGCTGAGTGATTTTGCGGGATTTTCGTACAAATGCAGCCAGATCTATGCTCCAAGTTTTGATGGTGGGGTGAGGTACAACGACCCTGATATTGGAATTCGATGGCCCGTGGATCTTCCTTTGCTATCGCCTAAAGACGCAGTTTTGCCGCTTTTAAAAGATTTCAAGCAGTCATAGAGAAATTGATTTTATGATGAATTCAAAAAAAATTGTTTGTGTTTTGCCTGCGTATAACGCTTCAAAAACTTTAGAAGCGACATTGGTGGCAGTTCCTCAAGGCGTAGTTGATTTATTTATTTTGGTAGACGACTGTTCTCGCGACGATACTGTGAGCGTCGCTAAAAGTCTCCAACAAAAATTTCCTCTTGAAGTTGTGCAGCACCAAAAAAATCGCGGTTATGGTGGAAATCAAAAAACTTGTTACGAAACTGCATTAAAGCGCGGGGCAGATGTGGTGATTATGTTGCATCCCGACTATCAATATGAACCCAAACTTTTGGGAGTCTTGGCTTCAATGGTGAGCTCGGGAGTTTATGACGTTTCGTTGGGATCCCGAATTTTAGGACGTGGTGCCTTAAAAGGTGGCATGCCTTATTACAAATATATTTTTAACCGTTTGCTGACAGCATTCGAAAACTATCTCATAGGGCAAAAATTATCGGAATATCACACGGGTTACCGCGCTTTTTCGAAAGAAGTGATTCAATCTTTAAATTTGGAATTGAATTCTGATGATTTTGTTTTTGATAATGAAATGCTTGTTCAAGCCCATGTTAAAAAATTTCGGATTGGCGAAGTTTCTATTCCCACAAAATATTTTCCAGAAGCCAGCTCAATCAGTTTTAGAAGAAGTGTGACTTACGGAATGGGTGTATTGAGGGTCAGTTTAGAAGGATTTCTTGCTCGTTTTGGAATTTGGACGCATGAGAGATATCGATAATTTTGTCGTTTGAATCGGCAGCAAATTTGGGCTATCTAAGCCCTAGCATGACGCCCCACGACACAGCGCAAAGCCCCTACTTTTTTAGTCCAAAGGGGCGCCGTTGGAATTATTTTAAAGATCGATTAGTCGAGCGCTTTTCGGAACTAGTTTACAAAGTGGGAGTTGATGCAGGTTTTGATTGTCCCAATCGTGATGGAACGAAAGCTTGGGGCGGCTGCGCTTATTGCAGCCAACAGGGTTCTTTTTCGCCACACTTGGCGGAATTGAAAGACATTCCTTCGCAAATTGAGCGCGGCAAATGGTTTATTAAAAAACGCTATGGCGCGGATAAGTACATCGTGTACTTTCAGGCTTTCACCAATACCTATGCCGACCTTGAAACACTTCGCAAAAGATATGATTCAGCTCTTGGAGATCCCGATGTAGTAGGGCTGAGTATCGCCAGTCGGCCGGACTGCATTGACGAAAAAATTGCAGATTTGCTGCAGGAATATTCCGAACGACTGCCCTATTTCACTCTTGAGCTAGGTTTGCAAAGTGCGTTTCAAAATCGTCTCCAATGGGTGAATCGTCAAGAAACTTTGGATGACTATTACAAGGCGATGGAAATTTTAACGGCACGCAAAGTGAAAGTTATTTCTCACGTGATTTTGGGATTTCCAAATGAAAGTTCGGAAGAAATGCTTGAAACCGCACTTTTAGCAGATCGATTGGGCTCCACGGGAATAAAACTTCAAATGCTTCATGTCATCAAAGGTACCAAGCTTGGAGTCATGCATGAACGAAATCCATTGAATCTTTTATCGCTTGAAGAATATGGCGAAAATATTATTTCGATTGTTGAGAGATTAAATCCCAAACTGGAAATTCATCGCATTACCGGTGAAACCGACAATGCTTCTCTGGTGGCTCCCGAGTGGGTGCGCCACAAAACACGGTTTTTTGATTGGTTCGAAAATCAATTGCTTTTGAGAGATACTTGGCAAGGTAAAAAATTTAACGATTCATCAGCAATCCAGTTTCAAGCGGAGTCATTAGCCACTTTGTGAGCGTTGTTATGAAAAACTTCAAAATTCAATTGTCTGTCTTGGTGCTTCCACTTTTAGTTTCTTGTACCGTTGGTGTTGTTCAAGAAAAATTTTCCGACCAAAGAATTTTTGAACATGTTCTGGCAACCCTTCAGGGAACGATGGAAGATTTTGAATTTAACAGTCAATTTAGAGTCAGCGAAAGTAGTAGTGCAGATGACACCTGTGTGCGAGGTATCAATTGTTCTTTGGTGACAGAGAAAATTTCGCACGGATTTGATAAATGCAAAATTATTTCTAGTAGTGTTGAACTCAATGGACTGGCGTTTTTAGATTTAACTCAAAGCGCGTGTTTGGAGTTGATTTCCGGTACCGTTGATTCGACATTGAGTGTGACGCGGAAATTTACAAACTTTTCTCGGAAAGATTCCCATGGAACAACCACTCTAAAAAGTGAAAGTGGGATTCTTGGTACCTACGACTCGAGTGCAGAAGAATGGCAGATTCTAATTTCGGACGTTGAACGAAGCACAACACTTTCGAATCAAGAAACTGAAAAATGGAGTATCAAAACCGAAGATGCTTTAAAGATTAAGGGCGCGAGAGCAAGTTCGACGAGATTTTTGTTTGAAGGCTCATTGAAAGTTGAAGATCTTTTGAATGATCAGATTTACACCGCTACGCCAACAGATTTACGTTGGAATGACCCAACCTGTTGCTACCCAAGCTCAGGTTCAATGAAAGTTACAAAAAGTACCGCCACTGCCTTTTCTACTTTAGATTTTGAGGCCGAGTGCGGAGTTGCCAACTGGATCGACACGGATGGCAAAACAGGTGAGCTGACGCTCACCCTTGCTTGTGAATGATTTTTAACTTCACTGAGTTGATTTAAGCACCGTGACAGTTTTTGTATTTTTTTCCGGAACCACAATGGCAGGGTTCGTTGCGCCCAGGCTCTGCTTGACCTTTGACTGTGGGTTTGACCGGCCCTTCGTCGCCTGAAGTAGAACTCGATTGCGCTGCTGCGAGCTGCTTCATTCGATTCTGTTGATACTGTTTCATAAAACTCATTGCAGCATTTACCCCTTTGTTAACTTGGGTGTTGCCCTCCGGCGACGAAACGGCTTCGCCCTCACTCATGGAAGAAGTCTTTGGAGATTCGGGCCCACCACCTTCTCCGCCGTCGCTATCAAGTTGAGGACCTCTTAGAGACATGACTTTTGCTTGGCGCATGCGTTCCATTTCGGCATGTTTGCGCTGTTCTTCAGCTTCTTCACGAGAAATAGGACGGACGGTATAAATTCGAGTTAAGGCACTTTGCTTAATGATGCGATCAAGCTGCTTGAATAAATCAAAACCTTCTCGGCGATATTCCACTAACGGATCTTTTTGCGCATATCCTCTCAAGAAAATACCTTCGCGCAAATGGTCAAGTGCTAGCAAATGTTCACGCCAGTGCCCGTCGATCGATTGAATTAAATAAAAGCGCTCAATGTCGCGCATGACGCTTTCCCCCAACTGAGCTTCCTTAGCGACATAAAATTCACTTGCAATCTTGGTGATGAATTCTGCAATGCTTGCGTGGGCGCCTTTGCCATTAGGTCGGAAAGAATTTTGTGTGGATTCATCAAAGACAACGCCAAAAGAAGTTCTCACTGCTTCGCTTAATCCCTTCCAATCCCAATCTTTGTAATCGCCTTTTGATGGGCAAAATTGTGCGACGATGTCTAGAATAAATTCTCGAGTTAAATCGTTAACCAGTGAACGAGTTTCTTTACCTTCCAGCACCAAACGACGCATGGAATAAATCACTTCGCGTTGTTTATTTAAAACGTCGTCATATTTTAAAACGTGTTCGCGCTGGTCAAAATGGTGGAGTTCCACTTTTTTCTGAGCAGATTCAATAGATTTCGTAACAAGTCGATCCTGAATGGGCACGTCTTCTTCCATCCCTAGTCGATCCATAATGGCAATAACCCGATCTGTTGCAAAAATTCGCATGAGATCGTCTTCAAGGGAAAGGTAAAATTGTGAAGACCCGGGATCACCTTGGCGACCCGCACGACCTCGCAGCTGATTGTCAATTCGGCGAGATTCGTGACGTTCGGTACCAATCACATGCAATCCACCAACATCTTTCACACCCAGCCCAAGCAAAATATCCGTGCCTCGACCCGCCATGTTTGTCGCAATCGTGACGCCTTTGTTTTGCCCAGCGTTGGCAATAATTTCGGCCTCACGCTCGTGATTTTTTGCGTTCAAAACATTATGAGGTATGCCTTTTCGTTTGAGGAGTTGCGCAACACGTTCGGATTTAGCTACCGATACTGTTCCCACCAAAACGGGGCGACCTGCATTCCATTTTTCTTCGATGTCGGTGATGACAGCTCTAAATTTTCCAGCTTCATTTCGATAAACTAAATCGTGATGATCTTTTCGCACCATCGGTCGGTTGGGGGGAATGCAAAGGACATCAAGATTGTAGATTTTTTTAAATTCTGCAGCTTCGGTATCAGCAGTTCCCGTCATGCCGCTTAACTTTGGATACATACGGAAATAATTTTGCAACGTGATGGTTGCCATGGTTTGATTTTCGGCTTCGATCTTGCAGCCTTCTTTGGCTTCAATCGCTTGATGCAAACCATCGGACCATCTTCGCCCCGGCATAAGTCGGCCGGTGAATTCGTCGACGATCACAATTTTACCGTCACGAACCACATAATCGGTATCGCGTTTTTGAATCACATGAGCCTTCAACGCCGCATGAACATGGTGAACCATATCAATGCGGTCGGGGGCATAAAGATTGTCGATGTTTAAAAGTTTTTCGAGTTTATGCACGCCGTCTTCGGTAAGGGTGACGCTACGATTTTTTTCGTCGAGAGTGTAGTCGATGTCCTTCTTTAACGATCGAACCACTCGGTCTGCGGTAAAATATAATTCCGGTTTGTCATCGGTGGGGCCGGAGATAATTAAAGGCGTACGGGCTTCGTCGATCAAGATCGAGTCAACTTCGTCGATGATTGCAAAAAACGGATCTCGCTGCACATAAAGATCAAGGGACGGCTTCATGTTATCGCGCAAATAATCAAAACCAAATTCGTTGTTGGTGCCATAGGTAATGTCAGAACCATAATGTTCTTTTCGCTCGTGATCGCTCATGGAATTGACGATGCAGCCTACATTGAGACCCATGTATCGATGCAAACGACCCATCCAATCAGAATCTCGTTTTGCTAAATAGTCGTTGACGGTGACAACGTGAACGCCTTTTCCTGCGAGGGCGTTAAGATAACAAGCTAAAGTTGCGACGAGAGTTTTTCCTTCGCCAGTTTTCATTTCGGCAATCTTGCCTTCGTGAAGTCCCATCGCTCCAATCAACTGCACATCAAAGTGTCGCATTCCAAGTACGCGTGCGCCGGCTTCGCGACAAGCTGCAAAAGCTTCAACAAGAACGTCATCGAGTTTTGCGCCGTTGGAAATTTTTTCTTTCAATTTGGGAGTGATCGCTTGTAAATCGCGATCAGAGAGTTTTTGCATACTGGGTTCTAAAGCGTTGATGGCTTGAACCTTTGGCACCAGTCTTTTAATTTCGCGGTCGTTTTTAGTACCAATCAATTTTTTAAGCGCAAGATTAAGCAACATTATGCTCAAAAACCTAGCATTGAGTTTTGCTTGGCTCTAGGCCTGACACGCCAAAGTCATGAGAGTGACGCTCTAACGCATGCGCCGCGTTAAGATTAAACTTCAGTTGCGCTCGCAAGGAAGGCATGATGGATTGAGTTTTATGAAAATTTGGATCCGAGCCAAAGAGGATTTGCCTTATTCTAGCCAAGTTCGCGCGCTGTTAACCACTGCCTGTAAAAATTCTGGCATCGAGTTAGAAATTTTAGGCGGCACTTTGCCCGAAGGTCATGCAGATTTTTGTGTTTGCCTGGGCGGAGACGGGACTTTGCTTTCGACAGTGAGATTTTTAGGAAAAAAGCGCTTTGATATTCCTTTGATTGGCGTTCATACCTCTGCAGGCCTCGGTTTTTTACACACGCTTTCAGCTCCCAAAAACGAAGTGAATCCCGCTGAATGGGCAAGTCATTTTGCGCAGGCTCTCCTTGAAAAAAAATATCGAATCGCGGAACGCTGGGGTTTGGAAGCTTGGATGGGTAGTGAGGATTGCAAGGGCGAAACCATTCATTGGGCATTGAACGATTTGGTGATTTCCAAAGGGCCACTTTCACGAATGGTTTTTTTGCAGGTGAAAGTTGGCGATTCGGTTTTGCTTCAAAGATTGCGTGGCGATGGTTTGATAGTTGCCAGTTCAACGGGGTCAACTGGATATTCACTTTCTGCGGGCGGTCCTGTGGTTCACCCCGAGTTAAAAACACTTCTCGTGACCCCTATCTGTCCCCATGAAGTGGCGCAGCGCCCAGTTTTATTAGATGGTGGTACTACCCTACACATTGAAAGCTTGGTCCATCGACACCCCAGTTATTTGACATTTGATGGGCAAGAAAAAGTTGATTTGGAGCCAGGTGAAAAAATTCATGTTCGCAGGGCGGAGCGTCCTTTGCAGTGGGTAAGTTTTACTGCCGCGGAATTGAAACCTGCGAACTTTTTTCAACGATTGCGAGGCAAACTTGGCTACGGAGGAGATCTAACACATGCTACGTGAACTAAGAGTTAAAAATTTTGCAATCGTCGAAGATGGAATCTTAAAACTGGATCAAGGGATGACAACCTTTACGGGTGAAACGGGGGCCGGAAAAAGTTTGCTCCTCGATGCTATCACGTTGCTATTGGGATCCAAGGCACATTCTAATTTGGTGCGTTCCGGTGCAAAATGTGCCGAAGTAGAGGGAGTTTTTGATCTCAGTCGGGATACTGAAAAGCAAAAGATTGCTGAAAGCTTGGGTTTTCCGATTGAAGAAGAAGATAGTGAATGTCTGTTGGTAAGACGCGAAATCTCGACCGGTGAACTGGCCAAAAATCGGATTTGGATTCAGGGAAAATCAGCGACGCGGGCACAACTTCAATCTCTTTTGGGAACATGGGTTGAGGTTTCAGGACAGCATGAATTTTTAAGATTAGGAAAAGAATCCTATATTTTGTCGATGGTAGATCAGTTTGCCTCCCTAAAAAATCAAGTCAAATCTGTGGGCGAAGCCTTTCAAGTTTATCAAGACGCGCAAAAAGAGTGGACCCTTGCAGAAGCTGCCGAGCAAAATCGAAACTCTCGTCTCGATTATTTAAAATTTCAGTTGGATGAATTTCGAAATTTTGGAATGAAGGACACATTGGTGGAAGAGGAAATTCAGTGGAATCTTCAAAAAGTTAAACTCGGAAATGTAGAACGCATTCGAAATTCTTTGGAAAGCGCGCAGAAAATTATTCAAGGCGATTCGGATTCGAAAACTGAATCCCCCATGGTTGCACTTCAACTTGTGAGTAAAGAGTTGCGAAGTCTCTCCTCTTTGTCTGAAGAATATCAGGGACTTTTTCAGAGCAGTTTGAAGAGTTTGGAAAATTTGGAAGATTTTTCTGCTTCGATCGATCATGCGTTGAGCCGCATCAGTGTTGACCCAGAGGCTTTGGAAATCGCAACAGAAAAAGTTTCTCAGCTTCTCAAGCTGAAGCGAAAATTTAGCGTCGACACGGAAGGACTGTTAAAAATCTCTCAAGAAATGGAAAAAGAGTTTGAAGGACTTTCTTCTGGAGAAGCGCGACTTCATCGACTGCAAAACGAATGTGAGTTGGCTGCTCAAAAATTTCAAAAATTGGCTGAAGCATTGCATGTTAAGCGAGACGAAGCGGCTAAAAAATTAGAAGGTATCTGGCAAAAAGACATTCGACAATTGGGAATGGAAAAAGCAGTTCTCAATTTGACCGTTGAAAAAACAGAGGAAGTTCATGCGAGTGGGTGCACGCGAATTTTTGCGGGGTTTTCTGCGAATTCCGGGGAAGCAACCAAGCCCCTCGGAAAAGTTGCATCCGGTGGCGAGCTTTCGAGGATTATGTTGGCGTTGAAGAATTTGGTTGCGGAACGGGCAGAAATTGGCGTTTATCTTTTTGATGAAGTCGACGCGGGCATCGGGGGAGAAACGGCTCAAATTGTTGGGGCAAGACTTCGTAAACTCGCGACTGACAATCAAGTCCTGTGTGTAACGCATTTGGCTCAAATTGCGAGTCAGGCTCATTCTCAGTTCCGCATTCATAAGAAAAGCGACAAAGGCCGTACCCGAACTTTTATTGAAGAACTTTCTAAAAAAGATCGCGAAGTCGAAATTGCACGTATGTTGGGCGATACAGATTCTAAAGCGGCACTGGGCCTTGCTAAAGAATTGTTGCAAAAAGGTGGGGAAAGCAAAGCCCGTGGAAAACGAAGTGAATTGAGCCCGAGTTTATGAGCTTTGTGCAGCTCACGCCCGAAACCGTGGTTGAGCGAATACGAGTCAAGCTGGCCGGGAGACCATTTTTAGAAAATTTTTCTGTCGGCCTACGCTCAAAACAAGGTCAGGCCATTCACTTGGAAAATGGTGAACTCCAAATTAATTCTTTAAAAAATCCTTCAATGCTTTTTTTACGCTTACAAAAGAAGGAAGGCATTGCAGAATATTTTTTTAACTCATTTGAGGAAAGTGAAGTTCATCGGTTCATTGAGGAAAGCTGCAACGATTTTAAGAGACGAAATGATAACCTCACGGATGAAATTATTTTACCATCTGAGTTCACGCCAGTTGATTCGAAACAGAATGAGGATTCTCAAAGTGACCTTCATTTTTTGAATGTTAATGCGGAAGAAAAATCGAATCGGCTGATGAATCTTGAGGAATCATTAAAATCGCAGGTGCCGGACCATTCGCTTAGTTTTGATTCTAGATACCAAGATCAGAAAGACAGCTACTTGTTTTGGTCTTCCGCGTCACCAAAAATGTTGAGTTTTGAAAAAGTCTTCGGAGTTTTAGACCTTCAAGTTGCGCTAAAGTCTGGCGATCGAGTTTCCACTTTTCAAAGAGCCTTTAGCGAATCTTATTATTTTGATATTGATTGGTCGGGCTTGGGCCGTGATGTTCTTCAAAATGCTTTGAGAATGCTGAACCCAAGTTTAATTTTGCCTTCGATCCCTCATCAAAATTTATTTCACGCCCAAACAGTTTGTGAAATATTAGAAAAATTTCAAAGTTTTTTTTGCTACGATGTTCATGGGGTTGGAGAGGCGAATCCCATGCTTAAGTATTTTCGTAAACCTTTGTTTCCGCCAATTTTTCAAGTGATTGATGATCCCACCCAAAAAAAGACACCTACTTTTGTGCCTTGGTCATTTGAAGGTCAGCAAACAGCAAATCTTCCCTTGATAGTTGAAGGACGCCCTGTAAATTTTTGTTCCACCTTGAAGGGTTCAAAGCTCCGTGAAGGCGCAAGTTCTTTTCATCGACGGTGGCTACCAGATTCGAGCAAGTTTGAAGTTGCTCCTTATGGCCTATTGGTAGAAGCGGGTCGCCTAGATTTTGTAGATTTGTTGCGTGAAATGAAACGCGGGTATCTAATTTTGCGGCTTGATGAGTGGTTGGATGTGGACTTAAAAAATGGCGATTTTAGAGTCCTGACGAGTGGTATGTGGGTAGAGGATGGAGAAATACGCGACTCGCTTACCCAAATTACTCTAAGCTCAAATTTTTTTGACATGTTTCAGTCGCTTGATTCCATCGGACGTGATCTTCAATCCCGAGGAAATATGAGGTCACCATGTATTCTGTTTGGAAAGCTGCCCCTAAGCGGTGCATAATAGATTTTAGAAATGTCTTCCAAGATATCCATTCAAGTTTCGGGCCGTACTGATGTCGGTCGAAAAAGATCAAACAACCAAGATTCTTTCTTGGTGATGGAATCCGTCCGATTATTTGCAGTTGCAGATGGAATGGGGGGACATAGTGGTGGCGAAGTTGCTTCAGCTCTTGCTGTTAAAACACTTGAAAAAGTTTTTTCGGAACCTAGCCAACATTCATATCCCGTTAAGCTTGAACAAAGTGTGATGCTGGCAAATCGAGTGATTTTTGATCAATCCAGCCAAAATGCCCATTTAAACGGGATGGGGACAACCTTAACTGCGGCGGTCATGCACGATGATTGGTTATACATTGCGCAGGTGGGAGATTCGAGACTTTACCTCTATCGCGAAGGACTCTTATACCAGCTCACAGAAGACCACAGTCAGGTTTATGAACTTATCAAAGCTGGAATCATCAGCGATGCCAATGCAGGAGTCTTTCAAAAAAACGTGATCACCCGCAGTGTGGGTTATGAGCGAACTGTGAATGTCGACATGTGTGCTCGAAAAGTTATGGTGGGCGATATTTATTTGATGTGCAGCGATGGATTGTCGGGAATGGTTTCTAACGAACAAATTGCGCAAATCCTTCAAAATTTTTCGATCGATCAAGCAGTGAATAACCTTATCGAGTTGGCAAATTTTAATGGGGGAGAAGACAATATCTCCGTGATCGTCTTCGAAGTGGGATGATTCCACTTCAGCCCGTAGAGAGCGTCAAAAAGTTTCCTTTTGTTTTGGGATACTTTTGTATTTTTTTAGTGATACTCAATTCAGTTTTTTTACTTGCCTCTCATTTACGCCAAAATATCCCAACGGAATTTTTTTTTGTTCCTGCCAATGGTTTCCGGGTAATGGCGCTAGGTGGAGTGTTTTTTTTTCCGCACTTTTTTTCGCTTTTTATTAGCTTAATTTTCATCTGGGTTTTTTGTCCAAGAGTCATCGAGCGACGGGGCTTTGTTTTTATCCTTTTGCTCATTTTGTCTTCTATTTTTTTTGCATCAAAAGTTTATCAAGTTCTTTTCCCAAATTTTCTAGGAGCGGTATTGCTCTTTGATGTATGGATCGGAGCATGTCTTGGAGCATATATGAGAAGGGATATTTGGGGCACGGTAAATACCCTCGTTGTTGGACCAGGATGGATTCGAGTGTTGGAAGTCCCAAGCTACGTACAACTTTTTTTTTGGTTTTTTTATCAATTGATATCTAATTTGATGCTGCCAGAACAATTTTCAAATACCCCTATGCCTTACTTTTTAGGGTTTTTTGGATTTCTTTTTGGATTTCTCTTTGATTCTATTTGGGGGGCTCTAAAACGTGCGAATTGAAATCCCACAATTGAAAATGATTATTGAGCTGGATGCTCACAAAATCCCGGATGATGTGGGTGCCAATTTGTTGACGATTCTTGTCAGTCATGGTGTTCCCATTGCCCAAAGTTGTGGCGGCGATGGAGTCTGTGGCACTTGTGCGATCCAAATTACCGGTGAGGATGTTCCGACCGAGTCCGCTCTAGAGAAAAAGGTCAAACGAATGCAAAAAGTTTCGGAGCATGAGCGAATGAGTTGTTTGATCAAAGTTCCAAGATCGTCAAAAACTTGGGTCTTGCGCTGCAACTATTGGTGAAGTGGGCACCTTCAAGGCATACTGATTGTCCATGGATATTGAAGCACTCGAAAAACAAGAACTCAAAAAAAAAGGACGCTTAGTAGCACTCCTCTTTATTATGGCAATCGCACTGGCACTCGTCTTTGCATACTGGATGGGAGCCTTTGGTTTTGGCTCAACTCGCGCATTTTATGTGGACTATAATTTTGCGGGGGGATTGGAACGAGGGTCTACTGTCAGACTTGCGGGGATTAAAGTAGGCCGGGTCGCGTCGATTGATTTTTTTAAAAGTGAAGAGGGTACTCCAGCTCAAACTGGTGCCGTAGCTGTTGACCCAAGTGAAGCTCCACAACTGAGATTAAAAATTGAAGTCAACAAACACGCTTTTAAACAACTCACTTCAGATTCAAAATTTTTTATCAATTTGGCCGGACTTATTGGCGAGCGCTATGTTGAAGTTGTTCCCGGAACAGGAACTCCCATTGAAGGTGGGCATGCTTATCGTGGGGTTGATCCACCCCGAATCGATCAACTTTTTTCTCAAGGCTACGGAATTTTTGGCGACTTAAGAGCGTTTTTTCAAGAAAATCGTGGTGATTTAAAAGATATTTTTGCGACTCTAAATTCTCTTTCTAAAAATCTTTCGGATATTTTGAAAAGTGTTTCACCTGAGCAAAAAAGACAAATCTCTCAATTGCTTTCAAATTTAAGCGCCGCTTCTATTGATATAAAAGATTTTTTTGGAAATCTGAATTCTGCCGCGGCTTATGCCGAAAAAAATGGGGCCAAAGATTCTTGGCAGAACTTCATTGCCCTTCTTGCTAAAGGAAATAATATCAAAGTGGATGATTTGAGGCGCCTCATGCTTGAAGATGGCGTGCGGGTGCGCTTTGGAAAGAATGAAGTCCCAAAAGTTGACGGGAGAGATAGCGAGTGATGAGATTGCAAGGAGTGACTGAAAAGACTTTATATTTTGCATGGGCGATGTGCACACTTCTTTTAACTGGTACTGCCTTGGCAGATGCCACTCAGATCTTTAATAAGAATCGTAGAACATTAAATCCTCCACAGCGAAATCTTAAAACTTCAAATGAAAATTTTAAAGAAAGAGTGGAATCCGAGTCTGAGCGCTTTCACCGAGTCCCAGCTGACTCCACTACACCTCAAGGGACAAACGGCGCAGAAAAATCTGCCCAGAAATCCAATTCAACGGAGGATTCTCTTGTCATCACCACTCAACCCGTATCTGCACCAGCCGTGACAAACACTTCAGGGCGCTCTACTCGAAAAGTGGCACGAAGGGGAACTCGCCAATTCGATGGTGAGAGAATTTTTGGTATAGGAATCGTGGGTGCTGGGTCGTATGGAATTTATGGAACCGAACTTGAGTTTGCTTTTGACGAGCAAACGACATTTGCCGTGGGACTGGGGACGGGAATGAGTTTTTCAACTTGGGGTTTTCACGGAAGAAGATTTTTCAACTCCAGTGGTCGATTGTCCACATTTATGGAAGCTGGTTATGCGAATTGGTACATGGGAAAATCTCCTACTCAGCCTCGAGAATCTGTGGGAAATTATTTGGCTTATCGATTTTTCTTTGAAAATTCAGATGTTCAACAACGCAAGCGCGTGGATATTCTTTATCCCTCGATTGGGGTCATGGGGCATTTTAAAAGTGGCCTAGCCTTAAGCGCGCAGCTGCAGTACATGGTGGCTTTGCATGATTTCAGTGGTGGATTGTACGGTTCAGCAGGACTTTATTTTTATTTTTAGTTTTTAGATCGTATAGCAATTATTTTTTTGGAAAAATCAAATCTAGTTGGCTTTGTGTAAAATTCCATCTTAGAGCGGGAACTGCTTGTCCATTACGAGTCCAAGTGGGTAAACATGAAAAAAGTGATTGGTAATAAGCTTCCTCGCTTACGTCAGCAGTGCATGCAAAAAACTGATTGATCAGACTTTCGCTTAGTGTCAGTGGCTTCAATGGCTCGGCAACCCAATCTGAATTTTTTCTTGAACTCCTTTTCCAAGATCTGCCAGTCGAAAATGCTATAAAAAATTCTCCCGAGCTATGTCTTGCTGTATTTCCACAACGAGCAATTCCCAGTGCTGCTCGTTTGGCCAACCGCGTGAGAGTTTCGGAGTCTAATGGCGCATCAGTAGCCACCACTGAAATCAAAGAACCCTCGCTCACTCGTGGCAAATTCGGTACATGAAGTCCCCATTGGTCTAGTGTTCTTCCAAAGATCTTGAGGTCATCTGGGATTCCCCAGTTAGATTGCATCCATACAGCAACATGAAATCGTTTGGAATCAATATCCAGAATTCTGGACGAAGTGCCGCTGCCGGCTTTCACTCCACAGGAGCTCAAAGCAGTTCCGCCGCCACAGTCTCCTACAATAATTTGTTTTTTTGCATTTTTCAAAGCACTCATAACTTGGGTTTCGCTGAGCGAGAATTTTTTGATATCGTTTAACAGCGAATCGTCACATTCGCCCACAACCGGAATAGTCACTGGCCATGTTCTGCCTATCGCAGAATATTTTTTCATTAACCATTTTACGCATGCACTATACGCAGTACCCACACCATGGGTATTGGTGAGGAGGATAGGACTTTCCAGCATGCCCCATTCGTTTAATTGGTGGAGTCCGCTGCATTCACCTGCACCGTTTTGGATAAAGGAACCCGCTGCAAAACTTTTCTGAAAAATATTTTTGCTGGCTAAAATAGCCGTGACGCCACTTTTATTTTTTGAAAATTTTGAAGAGTTTGAAGTGCCAACAAGCACCCCCGGCACGTCACACAAATGATTTGTTCTTCCATGTAGAAAATTTCCGACAGGGAGTATTTCTAATTTTTTTAAAGACATTAGCTGGAAGAACTTTCACTAAATCGTTGTGAGCCAAGCATTTCGAAAACGACCACAGCAAGCGCTGCTAATACTGGACCCAGAAAAAGACCCGAAAATCCAAACAGTGACAACCCCCCCAATACACTGACGAAGGCAATCAGCGGATGAATTTCGACTTCTCCCTTGAGTGCCATGGGTTTTACAACGTTGTCGACTAGGCTTGCGATAATCCAACAGATGAAAAGTGTCACAGCTCCTCCAGTTTGGCCTTGCGAAAAAAGAAAAATGCATCCTCCTAAACCCGCGGGAAGTGACCCTAAAAATGGAATAAACGAAAAAATTGCGGTCATAACACCAAAAAATAATGCTCGTGGTACTCCCACGATGGCGTATGCTGTTCCAATAATGATTCCCTGAATCACACCAGACAGCAAAGAACCCACAACTACTCCGCGACAAATATTTTCTGTGGTGCTGACAAAATTTTCCACATCCTTTCGCTCAAAAGGCAAAATGGCTTGTACGATAGCGCCTAGTTTTCGTCCATCTGCCAATCCAAAATATAGTGCAAGTATAAAAATCACCAATTCCATTAGGATTCGCGGAATTGAAGTGGCGATGGAAGCGATCCATGACGTCGAAAAATCTGCTATCGCTGTGGCAACTTTTTGAAGAGTGTCTTGAAAATCTTCAAAGGGCAAAGGGAAGAATTGATTCACCTTTTGATAGCCCATTTGGATAAAATTTTGAAGTTGAGTTCCATGAGTGTTGTCGCTGCTTGGGCGAGTTAGTGTCGCGAGGTAGCCCACTAAGGTTTGGGCATCTTTTGTCACAACCACTCCGACATAGATGAGGGGCAGGACTACCAAAGCTACAAAAAGGCAGACTAAAAAGAGCGATCTAGGAGTTGGACTAAAGAAAAATCGAAAAGGCCCCTTTTTTAAAGAACTCGGCAAAATTGCCTCAAGCTTTGGCTGCAAAGGATCCATCACTAAAGCTATAAACAGGCCTAAGATAATGGGTTTTAAGATTCCAAGGCTCATCCAAAAGAAGAAAACCAAAATTAAGAGCATGAAAAAATACTGTTCAAATGAACGACTTCTAATCATAAAAGCTATGTTCCCTCAGCTGGGCTCATAAATCTATGCTTTGTTTGTAAAAAAGCTCTTTTGAAGCTGAAGAAGCTTTGCTAAGACCCTTTCAATGTCAAAAGACGATTTAGCCAAAGTTGAAGGCCGTATCACCGCAACCCCAGGCGGCGGCAATTATCTCGTTCAGTTAGCCAATGGAAAGTCGGTCACTGCAAAACTTTCTGGAAAAATGAAACAATTTAAAATTCGCTGCATCGTGGGCGATGTTGTGACCGTAGGTATTTCCCCTTATGATTTGAGCCATGGGATTATTCTCTTTAGACAAAAGCCGGGCGGTCCCCCGGCACCAAGCGATGCTCCCAAATCTTAGTCGATTTTTTCTTATTTTAATTGCGCTACAAATCAGCTCGACTTTAAAAGCCGAACAGCTTTGGCTTGAGCGCTTTGATCAAGTTCAAATTCCAGCTTCTTTCACAAATCCGATGCTTGGCCCTATGCCAGAGGGTTGGGAAGCTCCACATAGTATAAACGGAGTTCATGATTATGCCGTTGTAAAAATTGGAAGCGATCAGTTTTTGCGAGGACGTTTTTTGCCCAAAACAAAAGGGAAAGTTGTTGGGAAAAAAATAGATTGGGATATGCAAAAGTATCCATATGTGAGTTGGCGATGGCGGGTAAATGCCTGGGCAACGGGAGCGACTTTAATCGGAAAAAAGAAAGAAGATTCCTCTGCCAGTGTATACATTTCCATCAAGTCTGGGATTCGCGCCTACGTGATAAAATATATCTGGGCAGTGAGCGACTCGGTGGGCGAGGGCTACGATTCGGGTTCATGGAATCCTTTAGGACGCCTCTTTGCCACCGTGATTCGAAGTGGAGGCAAGGTACAAGAATGGCAAACGGAAAAACGAAATTTTGCAGAAGACTACCAAAAACTTTTTAAAAAAGAAGTTCCAGTTTTCATCGGCCGAGGTTTTGGAGTGTTGACGGAAGGAGACTCAACTCAAAGCGAGCCTGAAGCCGACTATGATGATTTCCAAGTGCTGAGCGAATAGGGATTAATTTACAAGAGCGTTATCGCGAAGTTGAAATTCGCTGATAAAGGCATCAAAAGTTTCGCCCTTTTTTTCGCTCTTCATTTGAAAGCTCCCTTGCATAGATCCCGTGGGAGTATTTAAGGGACAAAAACTAGAATAACTAAATTTTTCACCTGGACGAAGAACGGGTTTTTGACCAACCACTCCATCGCCGACGACATGATCGACTTTGTTGAAGCCGTCTTTAATTATCCAGTGGCGAGAAATAAGTTGTACGGTTTCAACGCCTTCATTCACAATCGTGATGTGGTAAGTGTAAACGTAGAGACTTCCATCTGCGCCGATATTTTGTCCCTTAAACTGAGGCCGTACTAAAATGCGAACGTTATGAGTCGTAGTGTCGGACGCAATAGGTAGGGTTTCGGGATTTTGTGTGGACGGACTATCAATCATTCATAAATACTTTTAGCAGGGACCTAGCCAAGCACAAGTGTTAAAAAAGTTTAAAAATCATTCGTCCTGCGAACTTGTTGTTCCTTGCGAAAGTCTTTTGTCAAAGCGTTCCAAAAGGCCAGTTCCCCAAGTAGAGAGGTGAGCCATGTCAAAAAGCATGAGAAGATCATGACACTTGAAAACGGGGTCAAACGCAGGACGCCCAATCACCATGGCTCCGAACTCTAAATAGAATCGCACAAGCGGAGGAATGTTGGACGTTCCCTCCTTTGCGTCCCCACTAAAGGTATTTTTAGGGAGTGCATCGACATCAACCATTGTCTTCACTTTGCCAAGGGAGACGAGTTCTTGAAAACTCGCCTCTGCAGAGTTGTGGTTCATTACAGGCAGCGAAGCGCAGCCCATCAAATAACGTGCTCGCCGAGCCAACATATACCTGTGAAGACCCCAAAAAAGAGAGATCAAAGTTGTTTGCTTTCTAAAATCGGAGCGAATGCATCCTCGTCCAAGTTCCACGACGAGCGAAGTATCGAGTCCCAGACCTTTAAGTTGAAACTCTGTCTCGGTATAAAACCCAGCGGGAGGGCGACTGGGACCGTGGAGAAGCCTGTAGGTGCCAATGACATTTGCCCCCGACATCACCATGAGATGGTCGCAGTATTTATCAAAAGCATCTTGATCAAGACCCGTAAGCTGACTTTCAGGAAGCCCTTCACCTAATTCTTCGTTGAAAACTTTGTAGCGAAGCTTAAAAACTTCAAGTCTTTCTTCCTCAGAAGAAGCTAATTTTAATACGAGTTTTCCACATGGTAAGCCGCGATACAGCGCTTCTATCTGAGAATTATCGATGGGAGCACTTTGAGCCATGTGATCCCAATTTATACTCTAGAAACGATGTTTGTAGCTATTAAATTCAAGGCTTTGGTGACATAAATGATACGAAGTGCCACACCTCAAAAGAACTCCCACTCGCATGGACTGCGGTGGGAGTACTTAAAAGTCAAATCTTTCAGGCGAAACAGCTTAATTGCTGTCCTGTGTTCTCCAGTCCCAAACAAAAAATGCACCAGACTCGTGAGAATACTTTTGGGTAATCTTTCCATAACCAGGGAGATTACGGCCTTCAATTTTTGTGTTCACACCAAAATTGCTTTGGCCCCAAGAATTTTTAAAATAATAAACTCCTTTGTAGGTAAAAGTCTTTTTGGTGCCATCTAGCATTTGTTGTTCAACTGTCATTTCTTCATCATCGTCATATCCGACCACCAAAATCGAATGTCCTGCGGGGTCTTCAAGGGATACCTTTCGATCAAGCGATCCAACTTCTGGGTATCCTACAAGACCTTGGCTCCAATGCTCCATGTTTCGCTCTAGCCCGTGATTGGGGCCTTCGCGATGGTTCCAAGCGCCGTAGTAGAAATCAATGTCCAATAGAACAGGTACGCCAGCTTTAAGGAGCTCTTTGACTTCTTCTTCGTTCCAAACATATTTATATGCAGGAGAATTGATGAGCTGGGTATTTTTCATTTGAGTTGCTTCACTGCGAGCAAGCTGAAATTCAGGATCATGAAGTTCGGAATTCTCATCCAAAAGATCGGCATCTCGAGCACGTAAAAGCTTGGGGTTACGGTGGCCAATGAGACATTTTTTTTGATCTCGACCCATTAGACTGGCACATCTTTCAGTCGCTAAATCCGAATCTTCTAATTTTTCCCATGTTTCGCCGATATAGGGAAGTGAGGTCTCGGCGGGCATGCCGAAGCGTTTAAAGTAATTGATATTGGCAGGTGAGGAAGAGCCTTCTCCACCGGTCTCAGCAGCTTTCACATATTCCAACCATTCTTCGGACAAATCCAATGTTTCTTTACTCATCTGTTGATTCGAAATCAGCAAAGTTTCAAGCAACGCGGCAGCCGAGAAAATAGAGCAGGTTCCGCGAGAACCCTGACTTTTAACTGACGATTGCATGTCTACGACAGAAAGAACATCATTTTTTAACACGCGTAAAATTTCATTCATCGGATTTAGCAAACCCGATCGAAGCGAGGCAAAATTTGCGTCGCGAGTTTGAAATTTTTGGCGAAGTTGCAAACTATTTTTTTTATAGGGCGGATCTAAAAAAGCTCCGTCGTCAATGTTTGACAGTGAAGTTGTTTGAGCAAATGTCAGACTTGCAGAACATATCAGTGTCACTAATGTTACTTTAAAGGGATTCAAATATATATTTTTCATTTCGTTTTTCATAGGGGGTTCTCCAGTGCAGGTTTAGTAGTGGTTTTGAGGAAAGCTGACAAGAAGAACTTGCCAGCTTTGGGTTAGCCATATGCAAAAACTATGACGGAATAAGAGATTTGTATGAGAAAGCGGGGAAAATTCTCAAGGGAGAAATGATACAAATTCATGAATTTAAGAGCGGAAGATCCGGCTGAATTTTTTTAAATAAAATTCCTAAAGGCTCTATCAAAAAAAAATCGCGGCATTAGAATTGGGCCTACTTGATAATTAAAAAAGGAGTTTTATGAAAGCTATTTGGAACATGTTGTTTACACTTTGCCTTGTTTTTGTGACCGCGCAGGCATTTCCAGCTGATGCGGCTCGTGTTGTTGAATTCCACACCCAAAAAATTGGTGAGGTTGTTCATTGGATGCCTGAAAAAATTTCGGTTAAACCTGGTGAAAAAATTAAATTTATCGTGAAGCATGAGCTAGAAGGCGGTTTTGATTTTCATGGTTTTAGCATTCGAGAGCTTGATGTTGTGAAGCAGGTGAATAGAAATATCGCGATGGAATTTGAAAAAGTGATACCCAAAGATTTAAAGGCCAAAGAAATTAAAGTGACTTGCCATTTTCATCCAAAGCACATGGCGGCGGCGGTGATTTTAGTCGAAGACGCGCAAAGTGCTCCCGCTGCTAAGAAATAGCGTGGCTGGATCTTTAGTTTTTAAATTTACATTTCTAATTTTCAGCGCGCTTTCCGTGAACCACGTTTATGCCTGCGGTATGGCTTGGGGACCCAACGACAAACCTGCAATATTGATTGGCGAAAAAACATTAATTGTTTGGAATGCGCAGACCCAAACGCAGCATTTTATTCGCTCGGCCAGATTTTCGAGCCAATCGGAATTGGGCTTTATCGTGCCGTTGCCAAGTATTCCTGAGGTTGCAGATCTAAAGGACGATCCGTTTGCGCTTTTGGACAAAGTCATGGAGGATTTGCGTCCAAAAAATTATCAGTTTTGGCCGCGACAGAATTTTTTAAAAGGCTCAAATTTGGATGGCGCTGTGGGATCAAGTGGTGGTTTTGGTGGGGCACCCGGCGCGGTACAAGTAGTTGCGACCTACGATTTAGAAGAATTTGAGGTTAATGTTTTAAAGGCAAACGAACTTGCACCCCTTGAAGAATGGATTCAGAAGAATGCTTTTGAGTTAAGGCCTGCGCTAAAAGATTGGCTCAATGTTTATTTAAATGAAGAAGCTTATTTTGCGGTATTTAAATTTAAAGTGATGAATGAATCGCCAGAATCGCTTGAGTCTTTTACAAGCAAAGCGGTTCGTTTAAGTTTTAAAACAAAAGTTCCTTTTTATCCTTACCGAGACGCTAAAGACAATCAGGCGGGGATGCAGCGAAATCTGAATTTGTATTTTCTGGCTGAGCAGTCCTATGAACCAGACTTTTTTCAAAATTCAGCGTTGTTAGCTGCTGAGTCTTGGCAAAGGAATCCGATGTTTTCGAGCGAAATTAATGTGCCTTCATCATTGCGCGAATTTGGGGCAGCGAAAAAAATGTGGCTTACGCTTTGGCAGGATGACAGTTTGCAAAGACCCGATCGAGATTTGAATTTTGTGCCTAGGAAAGCGAAACAAAGAATTTTACTTTCGCCTGAAGATATCGATCTTTCGCCTTATGTGATGTTGGCCTTGTTTTTCTGTGGACTGGGTTTTGTGGGGTACGTGATTTTTAGAATTTTGAAACAAATTTTTCGAAAGAAATCTGTTTAGGGGCAAAGAAAGTTTTTAAAATTATTCTTTTTGACTTACAAAATTGCAAACTCGTGTGATGAAATGTTCAGAATTTGACCAGCGAATAGCTTCAAATATTATTCCACCAATTCCAAGCATGACAAAAAATAAGATGTCGTGCGGTGGCACAAATTTGTAAGACGCAAACAAACTTACTGAAAGAGAAACGATCATAAGATCGACATAAAGGGCCGTTGTTCTTTTGAGATTTCCAAATTTCACCTCGAATTTTAGATTCTCTCCTTCGTTGATGATCAGCACTTTTGAAAACATCGGAAGGTGCACAGTTAGAGTTCCCGACAGGATTGTAACTTTATGGCCGGTTTGATTGAGGTGTTTTTCAATCGTAGCTAAATTTTTCATGTTTTGTAGAAAAGTTCTTTTGTTCAGCGAAGGCAAGATCTTAGCGAGTCGTTTGTAGTTAGAAGTCTTACAGAATGGCGCTTGAAAAAATAAAAAAAGCGACTGTGGCCTAAGCCGCAGTCGCTCCAGTGTTGGTGACTCCGTTACAGAGTCATCACAATAAAGTGATGACTAAGTGAGGGCCACCTCCAAACTGTGAAGATCGTTATTATTTAAACTGATCACAGCACCACCTCCTTCCGAATCCCCTCAGGGATCCTTGCCACGGAAGACTCATTGGTCTCGCGTATAGGCATTCTTCTCCCATTTTATCATGATTTTTGTGATCAGGGTGTGAGTCTGTTGACCCCTGCTCTAACTGTGCTTAATTATTAAAAAAAGGGGCTAAAAAAAATGTCGGAACATAAAATCGAACTTAAATGGGCCAATCAAAATCAAGATTTTGTCTATGAAAGCTATAGCCGGAGTCACAAAGTTCGCTTTGGTGGGGGGATAGAAATTCAAGCTTCATCGGCCCCGGAATATTTAGGCCGTGCGGAAGAAGTTAATCCTGAAGAGCTACTGGCAGCGGCAGCTTCTTCTTGTCATATGCTTACTTTTCTTGCCGTCGCTGCAAAATCGAGACTCCACGTAAAGTCGTATCACGATCAAGCAACTGCGGTGCTAGAGAAAAATGAACTAGGAAAAATGAGCGTCACCAAGATTTTTTTAAAAACGAAAATTGAGTTTGAAGGTGCGACTCCTGATGCTGCAAAGTTAAAAGACCTTCACGACAAAGCGCATCGAAATTGTTTTATTGCAAATAGCATTAGTGCAAAAGTGGAAGTCATTGAGTGAGCAGTTCTGAGTGGTGGTCGCCATATTCGCGGGTTTATTTTACAGACGGCGCGTGCTCCGGAAACCCCGGACCTGCAGGGTGGGGTTGCATTGTTCTAGATATCAGTCGAAAACATTTTTTAGAATTGGGCGGTTTTGAGGCCCAAAGCACCAACAATCGAATGGAAATGCAAAGTGTATTTGAAGCGCTAAAAGATTTTGCGAAAATATCATCTGGTGATGAACGTGCTCTTGTGATTTTGGATTCTGAATATGTTCGTAAGGGACTTGTGGAATGGATTCCAAACTGGAAAAAACGCGGCTGGAAAAAAGCCGATGGGGGAGATGTTCTAAACCAAGACATCTGGGAAAATCTTGAAGCACTGTATCGGCCATTAGCTCGCAAAGTTGATTTTAAAATTGTGAAAGGTCATGCAGGAATTGCGGGGAATGAACGGGCAGACGCTATTGCAGTGGACTTTAGCAAAGGTGGAAAGCCTACATTACATTCGAATTCATGGGACGAGTTTGATGGGGATTGGCGAGATCTTGGAGATGCTTCTACAGTGGCGCAGGCTAAAAAATCTAAAAAGAAGGCGCCCAAGAATGGATTTTATTTAAGTGCCCTTGGAAAAAACTGGCTGCGGCATGACACTTGGCCCGAATGTGCCTCACGAGTGCAAGGAGTGTCGGGTGCGAAATTTAAAAAAGTGAAAGATGATGCTGAGGCCCATGAAGTTTTAAAATCGTGGGGGATTTCGAGTTAATTCCTTCAATTCTTTTTATAGCGATTTAATGAAGAGAATATGAAATTTTGACTTTCCAGTTTTTATATTGCAATGGAACTTTTTGAGTTGATTTGAGCCAGCCCATTTTTGCAAGTTCTTGAAGTCTCCACTTGAGAAATTCTTCATTGCAGTCAAAATCAAGCTCTCCAATAAGGTCACCAATCACCTTGGCGGCATGGATATATTGGTTAGGGAGACTTGTGAAAATTGACAAACTCAGTATCTTTTGATCAAAAAAATCCGCTTCAACGGAAAATATTTTTCTTTTTGAATCAATTCTTCTCAAAAGGGTGGAGCTTTTTTGTAGGATTTTCCATTCTTTTTTAGATCGAATTTTGCTTTTAGCGGGAATAGCTTTTTTCCGAGAAAACATTTTGTGGACTGTGCCCACATTGAAAAATCTTTCAGATTTTGCCATGAATTTTTTTGAAATTTCAGGCAGGTAACTTAGTATTCGCCTAAGCCAAATATGATGTTTTGCAGTTTTTCCGGCCCATATCAAAATAGGTTGCTTTGATTTTTTTAAGATTCCGAAGTTTTTGATCCACTCTTCCTTTGCAAATAGGTGGCATCCCTCTAATTCGGAATTTTTATAAAGTTCGCGAAACCATTTTTGGCGCGTATTTGACCCAACTTTTGAATCTAAATTTGTAATTGGGCCTATACTTAGGTCATCATCAAAACATAAAATCGTAGGTTTTTGATTTCGAAAGGCACCTCTCAAAGCTCCCGATTCAGCATAACCAAACACGATATGAACAAAATCAGATACATTTTTTTCCACTGCCATATGCTCTCCCGACTAAGCAAGTTTCACTTTCCAGTTTTTCAACTGCAAGGGTTTTTTTTGAACAGACTTTAGGATGCCCATTTTTGCAAGTTCTTGGAGTCTCCACATGAGATAATTAATACTGCAATCAAAATCAAAATCTCCAATAATGTCACCAATTATTAGGGCGGCAGGGATATATTTGTTGGGGTGCTTTGTGAAATCTTTTGTAGCGAGTATTTTTGGATCGAAATAGTCCGCTCCAACGGAGATGATTTTTCCTTTTGAATTGAATCTTCTCAAAATGTTGGGATTTTTTTGAAGGGCTATCCATTCTTTTTTAGATCTAATTTTGCTTTTAGCGGGAATAGCTTTTTTCCGAGAAAAC